>OJDK01000039.1_pt1 | contig 104924 bp, 110 predicted proteins | sample 1592791 | NCBI WGS metagenome assembly OJDK01 (sample SAMN05416878, study PRJEB24817) | seawater metagenome | isolation source: Sea water | place: Canada:Atlantic | collected 2013-11
CGAGATCAGCCTCGGTCTCGTGGGCTCGGAGATGTGTATAAGAGACAGAGACTATATTTACCATTTTGGGCAAAAGATTATATCAATAAAGTATTAACAGATATTCCGGGTTATTATGGTCAAGTAGAAGATATAGACATTTCACTTTACAGAGGTGCATATGTTATTAATGGGCTATATCTTAATAAAGTAGATGCAGAAACACAGGTCCCTTTTTTAAATTTTCCAAAAACCGATATCTCAGTAGAATGGGATGCCCTTTTTGATGGTGCAATTGTGGCTGAAATTCTTATGACCAATCCAGAGATAATCTATGTCATAGAAGATCAACAAAGTACACCTAAAGAAGGTAACGCTGAGGTAGAAGACTGGACTCAGGCTTTAGATGAAATCGTTCCTTTAGAAATTAACCATTTTGAAGTAGTTGATGGCAAAATAGCTGTGGTGGGTCTTATGGCAGATCCCAATATAGATTTACAATTAAACAAACTCTACCTTACTGCAAACAATCTCCGTAACGTTATTGAAAAAGAGCGAATTTTACCATCTCCAATCACAGCACATGCCGTTTCTTTTGGTAATGGCAATGTAAAATTAGATGGTAATATGAATCTTTTTAAGGAAATACCAGATATGGATATTTCTATGTCCTTAGAAAATTCAGAAGCAAAAGCTCTTAACGACTTAACCAGCTATTATGCAGGATTGGATTTTGAAACAGGTACTTTTGAGGTTTTTAGTGAAATAGCCATTGCAGATGGATATATAAAAGGTTATATAAAACCGCTTTTAACCCATACAACAATGATTGGTAAGGAAGACGGTTTCTTAGAAACACTTTGGGAAGGATTTACCAGTTTTTTTAAGTTTATACTAAAAAATAAAGGCACTGACACTATTGCGACTGAGGTTCCTATAGAAGGTGACCTTAACAATCCCGAGGCTGGGATTTGGCCCACTATAGGCAATATATTTAAAAATGGATGGATAAAAGCCTTTAGAGGGGAAACTGACGAGAGCATAGAATATAAAGATGCTTTTAAAGATGCGAAAGAAAGTGAAAACCTTACATCTGAAGAAAAAAGAGAATTGAAAAAACAACAAAGAGAAGAACGAAGAGAGGAGCGTGAAAAAGATACATCAGATGGTTTTTTTAAACGGCTTTTCAGCGGTTCGGATGACTCGGATGATTCTAGGGATTAATAGAGATGGGAATTTAAGTTCTTTTAGTAGGCCATACATACTTTGACTGCTACACATCTTCTTAGTTCCTCATGGAAAATCAAAAAAACTGTTCATACAAATTCAAGCGAGCTTTTTAGACTTTTAAATTATCATTTTAAACAAAACAGGGCTTTAAGGGATTGTGTGCATCCCTAAAGCTCCGTTTTGAAAACCAAAAAACTGTTCTTACAAATTCAAGCGAGCTTGATTTGACGAACAGTTTCTTGGTTTATTCGTGACCGCGAAGGGATTCGAACCCCCAACCCTCAGAGCCGAAATCTGATATTCTATCCAGTTGAACTACGCAGCCATAGATTCCGAAAATGGAACCTTATTCAAAATTAAGACATTAATTTAGCCTTAACAATATTAGAAATGGTTTTTCCATCTGCTCTACCAGCTAATTCCTTATTTACAATTCCCATAACTTTACCCATATCCTTCATACCCTCTGCACCAACTTGGTCAATGGTCATTACCACTACTTTTTCAATTTCCTCTACACTTAAAGCTTCTGGCAAAAATTGGCTAATTACTTCTGCTTGTGCCAATTCGGGTTCAGCCAAATCCTCACGATTTTGTTCCTTAAATATGGTAGCACTATCTTTACGTTGTTTTACCAATTTTGAAAGAATTTTGAGCTCTTCCTCCTCTGTTAATTCTTCACTAGCTCCTGATGTTTTAGCCAATAAAATTTCAGATTTAACTGCTCTTAAAGCTGCCAAAGCTGTTTGGTCTTTCTCTTTCATTGCCGTTTTCATGGCAGTCATAATATCGCTTTGTAAACTCATTGCTTTCTGTTTTAGAAGTGCGAAGATACCAAAAAACTAAAGATGCATCATTCTTAAATTCCTATAAATTCTTCAAACAAAAAGCCCAAAAAGTTGGAGGGCTTTTTGGGCATTGACTTGGTGCTTAACAGACAACTTAAATTTGCTATTAATCTACGTTATCGTGTAAAAAAGAATTGTTACTTCTTAACTGAATGTCGTCATTATCATCTGTGCCGACAGAAGTTCTAGAAGCGTTGGTTTCAGAAGAATGCTGTGCATCTTCCAGATTTACACCTTGCCGTTTGTAAGCAGGTTCCTTTTCTATTTCATCAATTTTTGCAGTATTGAATTTATAGTTGAAATCTTTCATTTTACGTCTGCGCTCATCTGCACGAGCGATTAGCATTTCAGAAATTGGACTATTCATTGGGTCAATTTCTTCTTTTACGGCATCTTCTGTTTCTTCTGATGGTAATGTTTTCTTTTCAAAAACAACTTCTTCTTTTACCTCTGTGGTAGTTTCAGATTTTTTATTGATTGAAGAAGAATAGGTTTCAAACTCATCTAATGCGTAACGTTTTTCTCCTTCTTCGTTAACTTCTGTTACTGAAATGATTTCAACAGGCTCGTTAACATCCAAATCCTTTACGTCTTCATCTAAACTAAAGAACATTTTATCCTCTTCTGATTCCGGCTCTTCAACTTGTTCTTTTGTGTTGGTCAAAGGCAAATCAAATGTTAGTGTAATTTGTTCTTCTTCCTGTTCTGGTTCAATCGTTTCAGCTTTATTTACAATCGGTGTGATTACAAAATCGTCTTCCTCTTTTTTGGAGTCTAAAACTTCATCGTAAATCACATTCATGTTTTTTAAAAAATCTGTCGTGGCAATTATATCCATTCCAGAATTATTTTTAGTCTCAGCCTTTGGCTCATTTTCTTCCTCTTCAATTAACGTGTGACGTACAATTGGGTCTTCCTTCTTTTCTTCTAAAATGATATCAGGCATTATAATCGCAGGATCTTTATCCGTTACGCTTATTTCTTCTGAATCTTCTAAAGCATGAATTACTTTTTTTGTTTCGGTATTTGAAATTTCGTTTTGCTGATCTATATCAAAACCCGTAGCAATAATGGTTACAGAAATCGATTCTTGCAAAGATTCATCTTCACCAACACCCATAATAATGTTAGCTCCATGGCCTGCTTCGTTTTGGATATGGTCGTTGATTTCTCCGATTTCATCAATAGTTATTTCTTGGGAACCAGAAACGATAAGCAACAGTACGTTTTTAGCTCCAGTAATTTTATTGTCGTTAAGCAACGGTGAATCTAATGCTTTCATAATAGCGTCTTGTGCTCTGGTTTGACCAGAGGATGCAGCCGATCCCATAATGGCTGTTCCGCTATTGCTCAACACTGTTTTGGCATCACGTAAATCAATATTTTGTGTGTAGTGGTGTGTAATTACTTCCGCGATTCCTCTAGATGCTGTAGACAAAACTTCATCTGCTTTAGAGAAACCTGCCTTAAAACCAAGATTACCGTAAACTTCCCTAAGTTTATTGTTGTTAATCACCACAAGAGAATCTACATGCGAACGTAGTTTTTCTATACCACGTTGCGCTTGCTCATTACGCATTTTACCTTCAAATTGAAATGGCATGGTTACGATTCCTACAGTAAGGATATCCATTTCTTTAGCCATTTTGGCAATGATTGGTGCTGCACCAGTACCTGTACCTCCACCCATTCCGGCTGTGATAAATACCATTTTAGTATTGGTGTCTAACATTCTGCGAATGTCTTCTAAACTCTCTACTGCGGCTTGTTCACCAACATCTGGATTTGCGCCTGCGCCCAAACCTTCGGTTAAGTTTACTCCGAGTTGAATTTTGTTTGGCACACCACTATTTTGAAGTGCTTGCGCATCGGTATTACAGATAACAAAATCAACTCCTTTGATACCTTGTTGAAACATGTGATTTATAGCATTGCTACCACCTCCACCTACACCAATAACCTTGATGACGTTAGATTGATGCTTTGGCAAATCGAAGGAAATGTTTCCAAATTCATTGTTGTTGCTCATATTATTTGTGATTATGGGATTTTATATTTCTTGATTAATTAATTCTCTTTTATTTTACTTACTCTGCGTTGTCCAAAAATTCTTTGACACGTTCTGTGAGCTTATCTAAAAATGAACGTCTTTCTTTTTTTAATGGTTGAGTTATTGTTTCTTCTTCAGCTTCACCTGCTTCTGACTCCGCAATTTCTTCATTTGCTTCCTCTAACTCCTCTGCTCTTTTACGCTCTTGACGTTTAAGACCATCCATTACTAAACCAACAGCTGTTGCAAACAAGGGACTTGCTATATCATCGTCACTATCACCAGCTAAATGCTCATTAGGATAACCAATCCTGGTATCCATGCCTGTGATATATTCTACCAATTGTTTTAAATGCTTAAGTTGGCTACCACCTCCTGTTAGTACAATACCAGCAATCAGTTTTTTCTTTTGCTCTTCATGTCCGTAATTTTTTATTTCAACATATACTTGCTCAACAATCTCCACCACTCTGGCATGGATAATTTTAGACAAGTTTTTCAATGTAATTTCTTTTGGCTCTCTTCCACGTAATCCAGGGATTGAAACAATTTCATTGTCTTTATTCTCACCTGGCCATGCCGAACCAAACTTCATCTTTAAAAGCTCCGCTTGTTTTTCAATAATGGAACAGCCTTCCTTTATATCTTCTGTTATGACGTTTCCACCAAATGGAATCACTGCTGTGTGACGAATGATGCCATCCTTAAAAACAGCCAAATCTGTTGTTCCGCCTCCTATATCAATTAATGCAACTCCTGCTTCTTTTTCTTCTTGACTTAATACAGCATTTGCTGATGCAAGTGGTTCTAACGTAATTCCTTCAAGTTGTAAACCTGAGCTTTTTACACACCTTCCAATATTTCTGATTGAGGAAACTTGACCCACCACAACATGGAAATTGGCTTCTAGTCGTCCTCCGTACATACCAATGGGTTCCTTTATTTCGGCTTGTCCATCTACTTTAAATTCTTGTGGTAAAACATGAATGATTTCTTCACCAGGAAGCATCACTAATTTATGAACTTGATTAATCAAGCGATCTATATCTGTTTCATCAATCACCAATTCTGAATTTGCCCTAGTGATGTAATCGCTATGGTGCAAACTGCGTATGTGCTGCCCAGCAATACCTACAGTAACTTCTTCAATTTTCTCTGAGGCTGCAGCTTCAGCTTCTTGCACAGCCTGTTGAATGGATTGAATCGTTTGTGTGATATTGTTTACCACACCACGATGCACTCCCATACTTTTGGATTTGCCTACACCCAAAATTTCAACTTTACCGTAGTCGTTTTTGCGACCAATCATGGCCACAATCTTTGTGGTTCCTATATCTAAACCTACCGAAATATTATTTTTTTCCATAGCTTATTTCTTGGTGCATATTACTTGTTTATCAAATTTTAGATTTACAATTTTATAGTCATCTAAAATCTTGTCCTTTAACGCTTTTTGGTAAAAAGCCTTAAAGTTGTTTATTTTCTTTTCTAACATTTTCAATGTCCCTAAATGGACAGTGAAATCGCTTTTTCTAATTTTAAAATCAATGGTTTTATCGTCGTTTTGACGAATTTCAATGATATGTTTTTTTAAGAATTCGTCCTCATCTACAGTTTTAGCAAACTGAAAAACTGTTTTGAGGTCATTTTTCTTAATATTACCAATAACCAATGGCACTCTTGCAGAATAATTAGGTGACAATGGCATAAAAGAACCTTCGTCGTCTATATAATATGATGCATTAGTGCTAACTCTTGCAATAGGTCTCTTTTGTTCAATTTCAGCGGAAAGTTCAGCGTTTACAGACATAAACACTTCTGCTTTCTTAATCATTGGATTAGAATTTAGGGCAGATTCTAATTGGTTCAAATCTATAATATCTTTAGGCTGGTCTGCAACACTAGCCTGATTTTGTATTAACAATTTACTAACAGTGGCCTCAGTGATAAACATCTTGTTTTCACCTAAAAATTGAATTTTGGGTTCACTAATTTTGCGATTATCATTTCTGTTTTTTGAAAATGCGAATAAAAAACCCACCAAAACCAGTAAACCCATTACTTTTATGTAGTTATAATTAATTCGCAAAACTAAATGCTTCTTTAATAAATTTAACTTCTTCTCCAATATTACCTGCACCAATGGTTAAAACCACGGGAGCGTCAGATTTTTTTATCTCTTCTATTAATTCTGATTTTTGAATTAATTTTTTATTTGAATTTTCAATTTTTTGCAATAACCATTCTGAAGTTACTCCTTCAATTGGTAACTCACGAGCAGGATAGATATCCAACAACAATAATTCATCAAATTTTGAAAGACTTTCAGCAAAACCATCCACAAAATCCCGTGTTCTACTATACAAATGTGGTTGAAATACCACAAGCACTTTTTTGCCAGGATACATCTCCCTTACTGCCTGATGCACTGCGTTTATTTCTTCGGGATGATGCGCATAATCATCTATATAAACAAAATCTTCAGTCTTAATTTGATAGCTAAATCTGCGCTTAACCCCTTTATATGATGCTAATCCCTTGGCGAGCTGGTTGTGAGGGCAACCATGTTCTACAGCCATCGCCAAGGCAATTATTGCATTAGACAAATTATGTCTACCAGGTAGGTTAAATTCAAAATCTTTAAATATTCCGCTAGGTGTTTGTACATCAAACACATAACTTCCCTCTTTTATTCTTACATTTTTTGCACTGTAATCTGAATCGTCTTCAACTCCATAGGTAATGCCTTTTAATGGCAAACCATTTTTTACAAATAGTTTCCCGTTTGGCTTTACACGTGTTGAAAAATCCTTAAACGTTTTAACAAGCTCAGACGCGTCTCCATAAATATCTAAATGATCTGCATCCATAGAGGTAATGCAGGCCAAATCTGGGGACAGGGTTAAGAAAGAACGATCAAATTCGTCGGCTTCAACAACCGTAACTTCTGTTCCGTTAATGATTAAGTTAGAATTGTAATTTTCACTAATTCCGCCTAAAAATGCGGTTACTGGCACATCACACATGTTTAATAAATGCCCTAAAATGCTTGTTGTTGTAGTTTTTCCGTGTGTACCAGCAACAGCTAAACAAGTGGTTTGCCTCGTAATTTCGCCTAAAACGGCTGAACGTTTTAAAACCTGAAAGCCATTAGATTTGAAATAGTTTAATTCTGAATGCTCCTTTGGCATTGCCGGTGTGTACACCACCAATGTATGCTCAGTATTCAAAAAACTGGTTGGAATGTTATTAAAATCATCTTCAAAATGGATTGAAACTCCCAAATTCTGAAGCGAAGTTGTAATTTCAGTTGGTGTTTTGTCATATCCCTCAACCTGCTTACCATTCGCAACAAAATATCTGGCAAGAGCACTCATGCCAATGCCTCCAATGCCAATAAAATAGACGTTATGTATGGTGGTTATATTCACTGCTTTTTTAATAGTTTTTCAACCTCATCAACAATATCTCTTGTAGCATTAGTCAATGCTAAAGCCTCTATATTTTCACTTAGTTGATTTCTTTTTTCTTCGTTTGAAATCAATTCTGAAAATTGAGTTTTAAAATCAGCATCTAAATCTTTTTCCTTTATTAATATGGCCGCATTTTTATCTGCTACAGCCTTAGCATTTTTAGTTTGATGGTCTTCCGCTACATTTGGTGATGGAATAAAAATCACAGGCTTGCCAACAATGCACAGCTCAGAAACTGAAATTGCACCAGCTCTAGATATAATTATATCTGCAGCTGCATACGCCATATCCATATTGTTTAAAAACGCATGAACCTGAACATTTTCTAATTGGCTGTATTGTTTGTATTTATCGTAATAAAGCTTTCCACATTGCCATATCACTTGCACATTCTGGGCTTCAAAAAGTTCTAAATGTTCTTCAATTAATTGGTTGATTCGTCTTGCCCCCAAACTTCCTCCTAAAACCAAAAGCGTTATTTTTTTGTGAATAAGCGTAAACACATCCTTTCCTTCAATATGTTTGTTTTTAACATTCAACAAATCCTTTCGGATAGGGTTACCTGTTAATCTTATTTTTTCTTTTGGAAAGAATTTTTCTAAACCTTCATAAGCCACACAAATGGTATTCACCTTTTTCCCGAGCAACTTATTTGTAATTCCCGGAAAGGAATTCTGCTCTTGAATAAGGGTTGGAATTTTCTTTGAAGTTGCCACTTGTAACAACGGTCCACTTGCAAAACCTCCTGTACCAATAACCACATTTGGTTTAAAAAGCTTAATAATTTTTCGAGAACGCAACAAACTAACTATAAGCTTAAAAGGAAACGTTAAGTTTTTGAGCGTCAGTTTTCTTTGAATCCCCGAAATCCATAAGCCTTCAATTTTATAACCAGCCTGTGGCACTTTGTCCATCTCCATACGGTCTGAAGCCCCAATAAATAGAAATTCGGCATTAGGGTAACGCGACCTTAACTCATCTGCAATAGCAACCGCAGGATAGATATGGCCTCCTGTGCCTCCGCCTGATAATATAAACTTGTAGTTATTCATTAGATTGCTTCACTTAATATATCCAACGGATTATCTTCCGATGCTTCTTTCTCTTTTATTTCTTCGCGCTTAGCGCTTACACTTAAAATAATTCCAATAGCCAAACACGTCATCCAAATTGAGGTTCCTCCACTACTAATAAGTGGTAAAGTTTGACCTGTTACAGGAAACAACTCTACAGCAACTGCCATATTTATTAATGCCTGAAAGACAATTGGCAACCCAACCGCCAAAACCAATAATTTACCAAAAACACTATCTGATTTTTGGGATACAATAACAATTCTAAACAGCAACCAGGAATACATTACCAATAAAAAGACACCTCCAAATAATCCATATTCCTCAATGATGATAGCAAATATGAAATCTGAAGAGGATTGTGGCAGAAAATTTTTCTGTACACTTTTACCTGGTCCAAGTGGCGAAATGCCTGTTGCAATAGCAATTTTGGCTTTTTCAATTTGATAATCTGCATCTGTATCTTCGCCATTTGCAAAATTTTCTATTCTACTCATCCAAGTATCAACACGGTTTGGCATCGCTTCGGGAAACGCTTTAGCTACCAAAACAAAAAGGGCTAAAGCAACAATACCTGTTCCTATAATTACCACTAAATATTTAATGGGATATCCACCAATAAAAGTTAGCATCATTACCATGGTAAAAATGATTGCGGTTGTTGAAAAATTAGCGGGCAGTATTAATATTAAAATTAAGAACACTGGCACCCAAAGGGGAAGAATCGTTTCTTTAAAAGACACCTTTTGATCTTTTATTTTAGACAAATACCTTGCTACGTACACCATCAACACAACCGCTGCAAGCGTTGAAGTCTGAAAAGACATGTTTACAATTGGTATCTGAATCCAACGGCTAGCGTTAGCTCCATCAATGGTTGTGCCTTGTAACATGGTCACCAAAAGCAAAACAAATACAATAGGAATCATTATCATGGAGAGTCCTCGAAAATATTTATAAGGCACTTTGTGTACTCCATACATTATTGCAAAACCCAAAAACAAATGCATAAAGTGCTTAACAAAAAACGTAAATGTATTGCCAGAACCACCTACATAAGCCAAGTTGCTCGCAGCACTATACACAGGTAAAAAAGAAAAAATAGCCAATAGTGTGACTATAGCCCAAATGGCTCTATCTCCTTTAATATGTTTAATTACATTTTGCACTCTTTTTTCTTTTATTCCTGCTTCCGCAGAAATGACTATGCATTATAAATTTCTAACTGCATTTTTAAATTGACGTCCTCTGTCTTCATAGTTTTCAAATAAATCGAAACTTGCACAAGCTGGAGACAACAATACATTATCGCCAGCATCAGCAACTTTATATGCTATTTTTACAGCTTCTGCCATGTATTGTGTTTCAACAATCACATCTACCATATTGCCAAAAGACTCCAGCAATTTTTTATTATCAACTCCCAAACAAATAATTGCTTTTACTTTTTCATTTACAAACGGAAACAATTCTTTGTAATCATTACCTTTATCTTCTCCTCCAACAATCCAAACCGTTGGTGCAGCCATACTCTCTAACGCAAAATAAGTTGCATTTACATTGGTTGCTTTAGAGTCGTTGATGTATTGTACTTTATTTATTTTTAATACATGCTCTAAACGATGTTCTACTCCTTGGAAATTCTCAAGACTTTCGCGTATCGTTTGCTTTCTAATTTTAAGTAAATGCGCAACAGTTGAAGCTGCCATAGCATTCTTAATGTTGTGTTTTCCTTCTAATGTTATATTTTCTGTTGGCATAATTATTTGGTTATTATCTATTGTTATTACTATTTCTTTGTTTTTTAAATAAGCTCCTTCTTCAATGACTTTAGTCAGTGAGAATGGTAGTTTTTTTGATTGAATTGAATGGTTTCTCAACCATTCTTCAATAATTGGATCATCACTATCGTAGATGAAAAAATCTTCTTTAGTTTGATTTTCTATTATCTTGAATTTTGAAGCGACATAGTTTTCAAACTTGTAATCATACCGATCTAAATGATCTGGTGTTAAATTGGTCAGTACAGCTATCATTGGTTTAAAATTCCAGATGTCATCTAATTGAAAACTACTGACCTCTAACACATAATTTCTGTGATTTTTTTCAAGAATTTGTTTCGCAAAACTATCTCCAATATTTCCTGCTAAACCAACATCTAATTCTTGCTTTAACAAATGGTGAGTTAAACTTGCGGTTGTTGTTTTACCATTACTCCCTGTTATGGCAACCAAAGTTGCGTCGGTGAAAGTTGAAGCAAATTCAATTTCTGAAACTACTTTAATTCCCGATTCCCGAATCTGTTTAACCAAAGCCACTTTATCTGGAATACCAGGACTTTTCATAATGATATCGGCATTCAGAATTTTTGATTCTGTATGCACTTCATCTTCAAATTCAATCTTATTATTTAAAAGAACGTCTTTATATTTCTGTTTTATTTTTCCTTTATCGGACACAAAAACCTCGTATCCTTTTGCTATTCCCAAAAGCGCTGTACCTAGACCACTTTCACCTCCACCAAGTACCACTAATCGTTTCATTATCTAATTTTCAATGTAACAATTGAAATTATGGCCAGCAAAATGCCAATAATCCAAAAACGGGTTACAATTTTACTTTCGTGATATCCTGACTTTTGATAATGGTGGTGTAATGGTGACATTTTAAATATCCTTCTTCCTTCACCAAACTTCTTTCGTGTGTATTTGAAATAACTTACCTGCATCACAACCGACAAGTTTTCGGCTAAGAAAATACCGCACAGTACTGGTATTAACCACTCTTTTCTTACAGCGATGGCTATTACAGCTATAATTCCTCCAATAGTCAAACTTCCGGTATCACCCATAAATACTTGAGCAGGATAGGTGTTGTACCACAAAAATCCAATGAGCGCACCAACAAAAGCTGTGATATAAATCGTTATTTCCTCTACCCTTGGGATGTACATTATATTTAAGTACTCAGAGAAAATAATATTACCCGAAACCCATGCAAAAATCCCTAATGTTAAAACAATGATTGCTGAAGTTCCTGCCGCCAGACCATCAATTCCGTCAGTAAGGTTTGCCCCATTTGAAACCGCTGTTATTATAAAAATGCTAACCAATATGAAAATTACCCAAGCATATTTTTCTAAATTCGGACTTATCCAAGTGATTAAGTTTGAATAATCAAACTCATTACCTTTTACAAAAGGAATGGTGGTCTTAGTTGATTTTTCTTCCTCTTCAAACAGTTTAGCTGCTGGTAAATCTGGATTTTGAGCCAATAACACTTTTTGCTGCTCAACAGGCAGTTTTTCTTTTATTGTTACATCGTCATTAAAGAACAATGTTGCACCCACAATAATCCCTAGTCCTACTTGCCCTAATACTTTAAATTTGCCTTTTAAACCCTCTTTATCATTTTTGAATTTTTTGATGTAATCATCAATGAATCCAATAGTTCCCATCCAAAGCGTCGTTATGATCAAAAGGATGATGTAAATATTTTCAAGTTTTGCCAACAGTAATACAGGAATCAATGTTGCAATTATTATTATAATACCTCCCATTGTTGGAGTACCTGCTTTTTCAACTTGCCCTTCCAATCCTAAATCACGAATGGTTTCACCCACTTGTTGTTTCTGTAAATACCTAATAATGCGTTTACCGAATATGGTAGAAATCAACAAAGACAATATTATGGCAGCCGCACCTCTAAACGTCAAAAACCCAAACAGCGATGCTCCTGGCAATTGATAGTGTTGTTCTAAATATTCAAAAAGGTAATACAGCATTAGTTGTTGTTTCTATTTTTGTAATTGTTTTAAAAATTCCTTTACAATTTTATAATCATCAAAATCAAATCGTTCGCCTTTAATTTCCTGATAGGTTTCATGGCCTTTTCCGGCAATTAAAATAATGTCATTAGTATCTGCCATTTGGCAAGCCGTTTTAATCGCCTGTTTTCTGTTGGTAATTGAAACTGTTTTTTTGAAATTCTGAGGTTCTACACCTTTTTCCATATCGTCAATTATGGTTTCAGGTACTTCTCCACGTGGATTATCACTTGTAAAAATCACTTTAGTACTTAAAGCCGAAGCTATATGTGCCATTTTAGGTCTTTTGGTTTTGTCTCTATCACCTCCACAGCCCACAACGGTTATTAATTCTTCGTTTTTTGTTCTAATATTGTTTATAGTTTCCAGTACATTTTTTAATGCATCTGGCGTATGTGCATAATCTACAATTGCAGTAACTTTTTTTTCTGAAATGAAATACTGAAAACGTCCGGAAACATTCTCTAGCTCACTTATCAATTTTAAAATTTCAACCTTATCCAAACCTAATAAATCAGCAGCTCCATAAATTGCTAATATGTTATAGGCATTAAAACTCCCAATTAATTTAGTCCATAATTCATTGTCATTTAACTTTAACAACAATCCGTTAAACTCATTTTCTAATATTTGAGCTCGGTAGTCTGCATAGTTTTTTAATGCATAGGTCTGCGTTTTAGCTTCCGTATTTTGCAACATTACCAAACCGTTTTTATCATCTATATTTGAGAGCGCAAACGCATCTTTTGGCAATTGGTCAAAAAACATTTTTTTAACATCTCTATATTCTGCAAATGAGCTGTGATAATCTAAATGGTCATGAGATAGATTGGTAAAAACACCACCTTTAAAATGCAAGCCTTCGGTTCTGCTCTGGTGAATACCGTGAGAGCTCACCTCCATAAAACAAAACTCAACACCTTCATCATTCATTTGTTTTAAATACTTATTGATGGTCAACGAATCTGGTGTAGTGTGCGTAGCTTTATAAGTAGTATTATCTACCATAACTTTTACCGTTGACAACAAACCGACTTTATATCCGGCTTTTTTAAACAATTGATACAACAAACTCGTCACAGTTGTTTTTCCATTAGTACCAGTTACTCCAACAAGTTTTAAATTTTCTGAAGGGTGTTCATAAAAATTAGCAGCCATAAAAGCCAAGGCCTGATTTGAATTAGCAACCTCAACATAAGTAATACCGTCTTGAAGTGTTTCTGGTAGTTTTTCACAAACCACAGCCGTTGCTCCATCCTCAATTGCTTTGCTAATATATTTGTGCCCATCAGTTATTGTACCCGAAATGGCAACAAAAACATCATTGCTTTTTATTTGCCTCGAATCAAACTCAACTTTATTGACACTAACACCAGTGCTCCCTACAACAGCATTTAAAGTAACCTTATACAATATGTCTTTTAATAACTTCATGAGGCTTCTAAGACAATAGTTTGGTTAGACTTTAATTTTTGGAGTTTATTAATGGATTGTTTTTTTATGGTTCCGTTTCCATTTAATTTCACTTTTACATCAATCTGCATGTTTTCAAGCAATGCCAGCGCATCCATTGCAGGCATACCAATTAAATCTGGCATAAGAGTTTTATACTTTCTGGCACTCTCATAATACGTTTCGTAATCCTTATTTACTAAAGTATTATTGAACTCCAGCTTTTTCACTTCATCTGTAATTGGTGTATCTGTATAAATCTTTTGCGCTATACGCTTAAAAACTGGACCAGAAACATCAGCTCCATAATAACCGACTTTGGTACTTGGTTTATGGATAACCACTATGCAAGAGTATTTAGGATTATCTGCAGGAAAGTAGCCTGCAAAAGAGGAAATGTATTTTTTATCTTTTTTCCATTCTTCAAAATTAGCATAATCAATTCTTGCTGTACCTGTTTTACCTGCCATAGAAAAGGTTTCAGAATACATGCGCTCACCTGTACCACGAACAACGATATTCTTTAAAATATCCTGTATTTCCAATAAGGTCTTATCTGAACAAATCTTATCAACCAGCACTTCCTTCTCAAAAACTTCGATATTTTTATCAAAAGATTTTACCGCTTTTATAAATCGAGGTTTTATTAACTCACCATCATTAGCAATAGCATTGTAAAATGCCAAAGTCTGTAGCGGAGTTAACTGTAAATTATAGCCATATGCCATTGACGGCAATGCATTTTTACTCCAAATTTTATCTCCTGGTTTTGGTATCACAGGGCTTCCCTCTCCTTTAATTGACACACCTAATGGTTTATCCAATCTCCATTGGTGCATTCGCTTTAAAAACTTTTCTGGATTATCGGAATAATGGTCATCTATAATTGTAGCCAAACCAATATTAGACGAAACCTCTAACGCTCGTGCAGCCGAAATTTTACCATAACCACCACGACGGGAATCACTAATGGTTCTACCATAAAAACGCTTTGTACCATCCTCAGTATCAACCACAGTGGATGTGTCTATAACTCTATCCTCTAAAGCGGCCATTATTGCCATTACTTTAAACGTAGAGCCAGGTTCGTGAGACTCCCAAACCGCATAATTCCGTTTTTCGTAATAATTACCATTTTTAGTAATTGCTAAATTAGAAATTGCCTTAATCTCACCAGTCTTAACATCCATAACCACAACACAACCATGTTCGGCTTCATATTTTTCTAACTGCCCCAAAAGTGAATGGTGCGCTATATCTTGAATGTTAACATCGAGTGTGGTGTAAACATCGTAACCGTCTTTAGGTTCAACTTGGTCAAAATCTACAATAGGCTTCCATTGACCATTACCAATTTTCTGCTTTAAACGTTTTCCACTCTGACCTCTTAAGTAGCTTTCCCCAAAAGCACCATCTATACCTGCTCTGGCAACATTACCATCTTCATCAAAACGCTCGTAACCAATAGATCGTGCCGCAATTTCCCCCATTGGGTGCTCACGCCTTGTGGTTTGCTCAACTATGAGTCCGCCTTTAATAGCACCTAATTTTAATAATGGAAAATTGCGAAGCCTTATATAATCTGAATAGCTAATATTACGAGCCAAAAGAAAATATCTGTTTTTATTTTGACGGGCTTTTCTAATAATGTTCTTATAATACGAAGCAGGTTTTCCTCTGTATACAGAAAGCGAATCTGCCAATGCACCTAAATGCTTTTCAAACACAGCATCTTTAGGCTGAACAGCATCAATTCTTATATCATATTTAGGTATTGAGGTTGCCAACAAACTACCATCTGCAGAATAGACATTACCACGATTTGCAGGTATAGGAAAATCTCTAACTGTACGTTTTTCTGCAAGTGCCCTATATTCATCTCCTTGAACAAACTGAATAGTACACAACTTGAACACCACAGCCAAGGCAAAGACAAACATGCAGCCTGCTACAAAGTACAATCTGTTTAGTATGTTGGTTTCCGTTGTTGCCAAAATTTATTGCTGTTGTGATTTTACTATTATTTTAGTTGGCGGGTTTAAGGAAATCCCGATTCCTTTTTTAGTCATTTCAGCTTCTACATAAGACTCTTTTTTGAGTCGCATTAACTTACCGCGTTTATCTACAAATGCCGACCGAAGCTCTTTCACTTCATTTGTTAATCTTGCAATTTCATATACTTTTTTATCAGCACTATGAGAACTTGCTATCATTACTATTGCCAAGACTGAAATAAAAATGATGATGCGCCAATTTTTGAACGAATCATCACTGATTAGGAATTTTCCACGTAATATGCTGTAGATATTCTTTTTCATAGTTTCTCCGCTACTCGAAGCTTTGCGCTTCTAGCTCTATTGTTCTTTTTTATTTCTTCTTTTGTTGGCACAATTAGCCCTCCCACTTTTTTTAAAGGCACTTCAAAATTGCCAAACATATCTCGCTCTGGCTCACCTTCAAACAAACCATTTCTTATAAATCGTTTTACCAATCTGTCCTCAAGCGAATGATAAGAGATAAAACTTAGTCTCCCACCTACTTTCAGAATTTCTGGTGTTTGCAAAAGCAACTCTTTTAAAGCCTCAATTTCTTGATTCACTTCAATACGAATCGCTTGATATATTTGCGCCAAAACCTTATTTTCTTTCTTATGATTTAGAAACTGCTTTAGTACAGTTTTTAACTGCTCGCTGGTTTTTATTTCCCCTTCCTTTCTACCAGAAACAATAACCCTTGCCATAGCAGGAGCTTGCCTTAATTCTCCATACTGCAAAAGCACATCTCTTATCTGTTCTTCAGAATAATTATTTACAACCTCAAAAGCAGATAATTTATTTGACTGATTCATTCGCATATCTAAATCTGCCTCAAATCGTGTAGAAAAACCACGCTCAGCAACATCAAATTGATGTGACGAAACTCCGAAATCTGCCAATACACCATCAACTTCTTTCACTCCATAAAATCTCAAGAATCGCTTTATATATCTAAAATTCTCATTAATCAGCACAAAACGCTCATCGTCAATTTTATTTTCAAGTGCATCTTTATCCTGGTCAAATGCATAAAGTTTTCCGTTTGGCCCTAGCCTAGATAAAATTTCACGACTATGTCCTCCTCCACCAAATGTGACATCTACATAGACACCATCTGGCTGAATTGCCAGTCCATCGACTGTTTCTTTGAGTAAAACAGCATTATGATATCCCATTGTCTTCATCTTCTTGTCCCATTACTTCTTCTGCCAAGTCTGCAAAATCTTCCGCCGCATCATCTATTGCTTGCTCGTATTTATCCTTATCCCAGATTTCAATAATATTAACAGCAGAAGCCAAAACAACTTCCTTTTTTATACCTGAAAACGTGATTAAATCCTTTGGAATCAAAAGTCGACCTGCACTATCCACCTCAACCATTTTTACACCAGCTGTAAACCTTCTAATAAAATCGTTGTTCTTTTTTTTGAATCTATTTAGCTTATTTATTTTCTGCATCATCTCATTCCATTCAGACATAGGATACAATTCTAAACAAGGTTGAAACACAGCTCGCTTTAAAACGAAACCATCTTGCAGCGCTGATGATAGCTGTTTTTTGAGCACAGAAGGAATCATCAGCCTCCCTTTTGCATCTGCTTTGCACTCGTATGTTCCTATAAATGAATTCAAAAGATTCCGTTTACCACTTTAACGATTATGATTCAAATATATTGAAAATTTATCCACTTTTTACCACATTTTACCACATTTGTTGATAAGTTTTAATTCCAAAAAGGTTTTTTATTAAGCTCTTTCAATGATGGCCTTATTTAAAAAAAGTTAACAAGTGGGAATTATTGACTTGAACATCCCAAAACAATCTCACTATTTAAAATCTGTTATTTTCTGCATTATATTTATATTCTAAAGGATTTAGTTATATTTGTTTTTAACATTTAAGCACCAACTCGTAGATGGCACACCTTTTAAAAAAAGAAAAGGATTACAGATATATTGAAGTCGGAGAAGGCACACCAATCATTGTGTTGCACGGATTAATGGGAGGGTTAAGTAATTTTGATGCTGTAACAAAATTTTTTAGTTCTAACGGTTACAAAGTCATAATTCCTGAGTTACCCATTTATGATATGTCGCTCTTAAAAACCAACGTTAAGAGTTTTGCAAACTACCTAAAAGGTTTTATTGAATTCAAAGATCTTAATGATGTTATTCTTCTTGGGAATTCGTTAGGTGGCCACATTGGTTTATACCACACAAAACTATACCCTGAAAAAGTAAAAGCTCTAATAATTACTGGAAGTTCTGGCCTTTATGAAAGTGCTATGGGAGGTGGTTATACAAAACGTAGCGATTACGACGTCATTAAGAAAAAAGCACAGGATGTATTTTACGATCCTGAAGTAGCAACCAAGGAAATAGTTGATGAGGTTTATGAAACCGTTAACGATAGGAACAAATTAATAAAAACTTTAGCAATTGCTAAAAGTGCCATTAGGCATAATATGGCTAAAGACTTACCAAATATGTCTACGCCAATTTGCATAATTTGGGGAAAAAATGATAATGTAACTCCACCTGAAGTCGCTGAGGAATTTCATGAATTATTACCAGATTCAGATCTATATTGGATTGATAAATGTGGGCACGCAGCAATGATGGAACATCCGGAAGAATTCAATAAAATTTTGAACGGATGGCTTGAGAAGCGTGGGTTTTAATCCCATCTTAATCCTTCCCAAAGGGAAGGAAATTACTCCAATGGAAAAATCACTAAAGGTTAATTAAAAAAATATCTTCCCTTTGGGAAGATGACTGAAAGACAGATGGGATGAAAATAAAATCAGCTGAATTTGTAATTAGTAATTCGGAAGTGGCAAAATGCCCTAAAAATCCTATACCCGAATATGCATTTATTGGCAGGAGTAATGTAGGCAAATCTTCCTTGATAAATATGCTTACTGACAGAAAAAGCCTTGCTAAAACTTCTGGAAAGCCTGGAAAAACACAGTTGATCAACCATTTTATAATTAACAATAATTGGTATTTGGTAGATTTACCAGGTTATGGTTATGCCAAAGTGTCTAAAACGTCTAAGAGAAAATTTCAAAAATTTATTACCAATTACTTTGAGCAACGCCAACAGTTGGTTTCTGCCTTTGTATTGGTAGATATAAGACACAATCCTCAACCGATAGATTTAGAATTTATGCAGTATTTGGGAGAAAGTGGTATTCCATTTGCTATTATTTTTACAAAAGCAGACAAGCTTAAACCTAAAGCTATTGAACGGAATGTTGATGATTACTGCCAAGAGCTTCTAAAAACCTGGGAGGAATTACCACCTTACTTTATCACCTCTTCAAGTAAAAAAATTGGGCAGGAAGCGGTTTTGGATTTTATTGAAGGTACAAATGAGGAGATAGAAAGTCTAAAAAATCATAGTTAAATACATGCCAACAAAAAAAACACTTCTTTTTGGTCTTATTCTTGTTTTTTCATTTTTATTCAGCGAATCCCAAGAACAAATTTATATTGATGAATTAGGAGATACCATTAGTGGAAGCTACTTTCAAAACAAGTTGAGGAATAAAGAACTCTTGTTAAGTTGTTGGGACTCCTTAGGAAAATCAAAAAAACGATATTCAGTTCTGCGAAAAAACCTCTATATGAAAGGATTTTACGAATTTAATATTATTAAAAAAGAAGTTGAAAAAATACTTTCATATAAAATACAAGATAGTACTGATATCATTATTGAGTACTACTATAAAGACGACATGTGCTCCGCCTCCAGAAGTAACAACTGGACGAGAAATAAGGTTAACCAACGAAAAAGATTTTTAAATCCCATAAAAAAGTCTCTTAATAGTAAAGACATCATATTTATATGCTTATTTGAAAAGGGTATAAAACTGAAAAATAATCCGAAAAGTGAAAAAGAATATTTTTTCGTAGATGAAAATGATTATTTTAAAAAAAATATTTTTATTTCTAGCACTTTGTGTGGATCACTTGCTGCTATCAAACCCAATGGAGAAGTCTTTATAAGAAATGGAGAATTCCGAGCAGATTCGTTTTCACAGTATTTAAAACCAAAAAACTGGGCTCAACTATTTCCAACAACCAAAAAAGATTAACCTTTTACATCCAAAGCATCTCTAAAAGCATTACCAACCAACATAAATGCCATTACCAAAAGCATTATGCAAACACCAGGAATCAATGCTAAATAAGGCTTTCCTAATATAATATAGTTATAATGATCTTTTATCATTGCTCCCCAACTTGCCATTGGTGGCTGTGCTCCAATTCCCAAAAAGCTCAATCCGCTTTCAATTAAAATTGCAGCAGCAAAATTAGCTGCGGAAATCACAATCAAAGGCCCAAAAATATTTGGCAAAATGTGTTTTGTTATTATTCTGTAATCTGTGTATCCCAAAGCTCTCGCTGCTGTTACATATTGCATTTCTTTAGCACTGATAATTTGCCCTCTTACCACTCTTGCTACTTCTACCCACATAGTTAAACCTACTGCTATAAAAACTTGCCAAAAACCTTTACCTAAGGCTAAAGTTATAGCTATAACCAATAATAAGGTTGGTATTGACCAAGTTACATTTATTATCCACATAATTACGGCATCAATTTTTCCTCCGTAATAACCAGCTAAACTACCCATTAAAAGTCCTACAACCAGTGAAATAAAAACCGCCACAAAACCAATAAAAAAAGAAATTCGAGAGCCAATTAAAATGCGGCTTAAATAATCTCTTCCGTACTTATCGGTACCAAAGATGAAGTTTCTTGTATCGATATGGCTTTTATAATCTGAATTTAGAAATTTGCTTAATGCTATTTGCTTTTCTAAGCCTTGCAATCCATCTGAAGCATACTCTATATAATTTAAAATATCGTTTTCGACAGTAAAAGATTCAATCGGAATCTCAGTATCCGTGTTCTCTAAACCAAAGAATAATTTTGAAATAAAATTTTGTTCTATCTCAATTCCTGAAGGTATGGTTAGCATTTTAACTTCAAAACCTGGTGGTTTGGAATGGATGGACAAATGCATTTGGTTAGCATTTTTTGAAGCATCTGGTGCAAATAGATAAGCAAAAATTGAGATCAGTCCAATAAAGGCAATGACTCCCAAACTAAAAACGCCCCAAAAGTTTTTTTTAAACTTTTGAAGCGCTAAGCTTGTTAATGAGTTATTTCTATTTTTCACTGAGGTTTTAATTCTTCACCGAAGTTGCTACTTTGTTCTTAATAGCATAAGTCATTTTTAAATCATTAAGCACATTTAGTGCTTCTTCAATATAAACGTCTTTTGCTAAGCTTTGGTGCCATCTCTCGCGTTTTTGCTTTAAAACCGAATCCTTATCCATCATCTTTTTTTCATAAGGCAATGAATTGAATGTAAGGTTTGTTTTATAATCAGATAGTTTTTCAAAACGTTTTGCCTCCTCCTCATTGAGTTCCATTTCTTTTTTATACTCGTTATAATTCAATGAGTAAATTTCTCTATCTCTAATTTTCTTTACCCATTGCGCATTTGCATCAATCAGTTTTAACTGCTCATTTGCAGCCATACGTGCTTTACTTTTGCTTATAGTTGTATCGTAATCAAAATAGTTCTCCCATAAGTCATAATCTACGGCATCAATTTTGTCCCAAGGCAATGGATTCTCCTGATCTTTTTCTCCAATGTTGATATAACTGTAACGATCTGGAACAACTACATCACTTTTAACTCCTTCTAATTGTGTAGATCCTCCATCAATTCTATAAAATTTCTGGGTTGTGAATTTTAATGCACCCATGTCTCCGTTAGAATTGTTTCTCACCATACGGTTAAGATCCAAAACATTCTGAACTGTTCCTTTTCCGTACGTTTGTTTACTTCCTAAAACAATGGCACGTTTATAATCTTGCATTGCAGCAGCTAAAATTTCTGAAGCAGAAGCTGAAAGTTCATTAACCAGAATTACTAATGGTCCATCCCATATTATAGACTTATCTGTGTCCTCCAATACTTCTTTAGGCTCACCAGTGGTTTTTACTTGCACCACAGGGCCTTCTTCTATAAATAATCCTGCAATATCAACTACGGTTTGTAGCGAACCTCCACCGTTATTTCTCAAATCCAACACTAAACCTTGAATACCTTCTTCTTTTAGCCGTTCAATTTCTTGTTTAATATCTGAGGCTGCATTACGTTTATCATAATCTTCAAAATTGATATAAAACTTTGGTAAGTTTATTAATCCAAACTTTTTATCATCTTTAATTACTGTTGAAGATTTTGCGTAAGTTTCTTCCAACTCTACAATATCTCTTGTAATACTTATATCTTCAATTGTACCATCCACTTTTTTTAGAGTTAATGTTACAGTTGTACCTTTTGGGCCCTTTATAAATTTAATGGCATCATCCAATCGCATCCCAACTACATTTGTAGCTTTAGTTTCACCTTCCTGTTTTACTTTGAGAATCTGATCACCAACCTCAAGTTCATTTGCTCTCCATGCTGGACCACCACTGATAATTTCGTTTACCATAATAGCATCCATTTTCTTTTGCAGTCTTGCTCCGATTCCTTCAAAATTACCAGACATTGCAACATCAAACCTGTCTTTGTCTTCTGGTGCAAAATAAAATGTATGTGGATCAAACTCCTCAACAATAGCGTTAATATAAACCGCAAACCAATCTTTGCGTTGTCTGTCATCAATGAAGTCATACAACTCATTCAAAGACCTCAAAGTTGTTTCCCTTGCTTCCTCTTCCAATTCTTTGACAGTTTTATCTTTTATCTCACTGTTGTTTTTTCCTCCTTCAACACTCGGAACTTCTGAACGATCTTCTAAATCATCCAATTCAGGTGTATACTGAACACTGCCCATCGAAAAATTTCTTTGGTCTACCAAATCATCATAATTTGCAATAGTCGAAAATTTAAGCTGTTGTCTCCAACGCTCTTTCATTTCTCGTTTATTTTTTACATAAGGTTTATTTTCGTAATCGGTAGAAAATTTTTCTCTTTGATTAAAATCAAACGGTTTTTCTAAAATATCAGCATATAACTTTTTCGATTCTTCAATACGTTGTAATAACCTTTGATGTGTTAAATTAAAAAACGAAACATCGTAGTCTTTTAATTGATCGTCTATATTATTTCTGTAAGCTTCAAATTCCTTAATATCCGATTCGTAGAAATAGCGTTTAAACGGATCTAACTGTTCTAAATAATCATCGAATACGTGACTCGAAAAATCATCATTTAAGTCTTGTGGATTGAAATGCCCTTGATCCAAGACATAAGTAATAAGCTGTATTAAAAGTTTATCCTTATCAGGATCGTCGAATGTTTTACTGGTAAAACTGCATGAGGCAAAGGCTATAAGAAGTGCCAATAGCAAAAATTTGTAATTCCCTTTCATCTGTTAAGTTCTATTTAGATTTAAGCCAAGCTAAAAATCGCCGACTAGCAATATATCAATTTTTCACTAAAATAGTAGAAAAAACCGTGCCATAAAAAATCGTGGCACTAATTTTTTGTTAAAGGTAGAGACACTAGACTTCCTAAGCTTTTTAGTATTTTTGCCTTATTCAACCTTTAATAGCACTATGGCAAAACGCCCTTTAATTTTGGTAACTAATGATGATGGTATCACCGCACCAGGACTTAGAACTTTAATCTCTGTAATGAATAAAATTGGTGATGTTGTTGTCGTGGCTCCAGATAGCCCACAAAGCGCCATGGGACATGCCATTACAATAAACTCAACCCTTTATATTGAAAAAGTTACCATAGATGGCAACCAACCAGAATATAGCTGCACTGGCACACCAGCAGATTGCGTGAAATTTGCTGTTAACGAAATTTTAGACAGACGGCCAGATATTTGTGTTTCTGGTATAAACCATGGTTCAAATTCATCGATAAATGTGATATATTCTGGCACTATGAGTGCGGCGTTAGAAGCAGGAATAGAAGGAATACCTGCTATTGGTTTTTCGCTTTTAGATTACAATTGGAATGCTAATTTTGAACATTGCAAAACATTTGTAGAAACGATAACTCGCCAAGCACTTGAAAACGGAATGGGAGAAGGTGTAGTGTTGAATGTAAACTTCCCTAACATAGAGGAAACAGCCATAAAGGGTATAAAAGTTTGTAGACAAGCACGTGCCAATTGGAAGGAGAAATTTGATAAACGTACCAATCCGGCAGGAAGAGATTATTATTGGCTGACGGGCAAATTTGTGAACATGGACAACGGAGAAGACACGGACGAATGGGCTTTGGAAAATGGTTATGTTTCCGTTGTACCTGTTCATTTTGATTTGACAGCACATCGTGAACTTCAAAATTTGAATACCTGGAAATTAAATGACTAATAAAAGCTCAAAACCTTAGCAAAAAAATGAAATACTACATTATAGTTGGTGAAGCTTCAGGTGATTTACACGGTTCCAACCTTATGAAGGCATTGCTCAAACAAGACCCAAATGCTGATATTAGATTTTGGGGAGGTGATTTAATGCAATCTGTTGGTGGCACTTTGGTAACACATTACAAAGAGCGTTCTTTTATGGGTTTTGCTGAAGTAATTCTCAATCTTCGGAAGATTTTGGGTTTTATAAAATTTTGTAAAAAAGATATTGAAACGTTTCAACCTGATGTCATTATTTTCATTGACAATTCTGGCTTTAATCTCCGAATAGCTAACTGGGCCAAACAAGAAGGTTTTAAAACACATTATTATATTTCACCACAAGTTTGGGCATCTAGAGCTGGTAGAGTAGAAAAAATTAAACGAGACATTGATGCAATGTATGTTATTCTTCCGTTTGAAAAAGAATTCTACCAAACCTATAAATATAATGTCCATTTTGTGGGACATCCTTTAATTGATGCCATTGCCAATAGACCTCAAGTTTTAGAAAAAGAATTCAGGAAAAAACAGAAGCTTAGTGATAAACCAATTATAGCATTGTTGCCAGGAAGCCGAAAACAAGAAATAACCAAAATGCTTGGTGTAATGCTGAGTTTGGTTGAAGAATTTAAAGGTTACGAGTTTGTTATTGCAGGAGCTCCAAGTCAGGATTATGAGTTTTACCAAAGCTTTATAAAACAGAACAACGTGAGCTTTATAGCTAACAAAACCTATGACTTACTCAGTATATCTAAAGCTGCTTTGGTAACTTCTGGCACTGCTACCTTAGAGACAGCATTGTTTAAAGTGCCACAAGTAGTTTGTTATAAAGCAAATGCTATTAGTTACCAAATTGCAAAACGTATTATAACCTTAAAATTTATTTCATTAGTCAATTTAATAATGGACCGTGAAGTGGTGACAGAACTCATACAAGGAGATCTAAACAAAAAGCGACTTAAAAAAGAATTAATCGCAATTTTAGACACTAAAAAACGAGAACAGATGTTTTTAGATTATTATGAACTTGAAAAGAAACTTGGCGGAAAAGGCGCAAGTGAAAATGCTGCCAAATTAATTTATGAAGCTGTTAAAAATTAAATAGAACAATGAAACGATTTTTACCCCTTTTACTCCTAATCTTTTTAGTTACAAGCTGCAAATCCAAAAAAACATATTCAAGTAGTAAGCGTACCACAAGAACTGTAAGAACCACCCCTAATGTAAAGCCACCAAAAAATGCTGAAACACTTGTAAACTATGCCAAAAAATTTGAAGGTACACGATATAAATATGGTGGCACAACCAAACGTGGTATGGATTGTTCTGGTTTAATATTTACAACGTTTACGGATAATAACCTTAGCATTCCCAGAACCACAAAAGGCTTGGCTACTCATGGCAATTGGATTGATCTAAAAGAAGTTAACGTTGGTGACCTTGTGTTTTTTGCCACAAAAAAGAATAGTAGAAATGTTAACCATGTTGGCTTAGTTACCAATGTACGCACTGGTAATATTGAGTTTATTCACTCTTCTTCAAGTAGAGGTGTTATGATTTCCTCCTTAGCCGAGAAATATTGGTATTTTGCTTTTGTACAGGCGAGACGGGTTTTATAACACTTTTTTTCTATATTTAGTGACTCAAAATCATGAAGTTACTAAATTTCACCATCATAAAACTAACCTCGTGTTTGGCACTTGGAATCCTTGTTGCCGATTATTTTGAGCTAGACTTTAACCTTGTCTTATCCTCAACTATTGCTGTTGCTTTTATTCTAAGTATTTACTGGTTCTTCTTAAAATCTAAATTTGATAAAAATATTTATTTTGGAATACTGACTTATTTCACCTTGATTGGTATTGGCACCTTAGCTTACACCATACAAGATGAAACATTAAACACCAATCATTATACAAACCTTTCTGATTCTAAACGTGCATTTGAATCAGTGACATTTCAAATTAAAAAACGCTTAAAACCCGATGCCTATAACAATAAATATATTGTTACCGTAAATTCTTATAATTCTAAGGAAGCTTCGGGTAAATTGTTAATTAACATCCAAAAAGATAGTTTAGCAAAAACTCTCAACGTTGACGATGTGTTTTTTACTTCTGCATCACTTCAAAAGATTCAAAAACCTTTAAATCCTCATCAATTTGATTACGCAAAATATCTTGAATTAAAACAAGTATATCGTCAACTATATTTAAAGCCTAGCGAATTATTGTTGGTTTCAGATTCTAAATCTACCATTTATAGCTTTGCGGATGCGTTGCGAAAAAACATAAACTCAAAACTAATTGAAGCCGGATTTAAAGACGAATCGCTAAGCATAATTAATGCTTTGCTTCTTGGCCAAAAGCAAACCATTGACAAAACTATTTATAACAATTATGTAAACTCTGGCACTATTCACATTCTAGCCGTTTCGGGTTTACATGTAGGTATTATTTTATTGATTCTAAATTTTATATTTCAACCTTTACTCTACTTAAAATATGGTCGGTTTCTGCGACCTTTTATTATTGTCATTTTATTGTGGTGCTTTGCTGTAATTGCTGGGTTATCTCCTTCCGTAACTCGTGCTGTTGCTATGTTCAGCATTATTAGTGTTGCGATGCATCTAAAACGGCCAACCAATATTTACAATACGTTGGTGATTTCAGCATTTCTAATTCTGCTGTTTAAACCCACTTTTTTGTTTGAAGTTGGCTTTCAAATGAGCTATCTCGCAGTTTTGGGCATTGTTAGCGTTCAACCCATTATTTATAAACTATGGAAACCAAAATCTTACGTTACTGATAAATTTTGGCAGATTTTCACGGTAACCTTAGCGGCACAGGCTGGAGTTGTACCCATTAGTTTGTTTTATTTTCACCAATTTCCTGGATTGTTTTTTATTTCGAATTTAGTCGTGATTCCTTTTTTGGGCTTGATTCTCGGTTTTGGGATTTTGATTATTATTTTGGCTTTGTTGAATATACTACCAGATTTTATGGTTGTAGCATACAGTTTTATCATTGATAGTTTAAACGGCTTTATTGGTTGGGTTGCTCAATTTGAAGATTTTTTGTTTCGGGATATTCCGTTTACATTGCTTCAAGTAATTTTTGCTTACTTGATTGTTATTGCGTTAGTTCAAGTTTATAAATACCGGAATTTTAAATGGGTAACACTAAGTCTTATTGCTGTAATTGGATTTCAATCTGTTTTGTTTTTTAATAAGTACTCAAATCAAAACGCTGCATTTGTAATTTTTAATAAGAGCAGGTATTCTTTAATAGGGCAAAAACATAATTCGGAATTATCAATCCATCACAACCTCGATTCTGTTAAGCTCAAAACTGATAATGTGATTAAAAATTACAACGTGGGTGAAAATATTAAACACGTAAAGTTAGATCATTTACAATCCGTTTACCAATATAAAAACAATACTATTTTAGTGATTGATAGTTTGGGTATTTATAATGGAGTTTCATTTCAACCAAAATATATTTTGCTCAGAAATTCCCCAAAACTGAATCTCAATCGGGTTTTAGACAGCCTTAAACCCAAAGAGGTTATTGCTGATGCCAGCAACTATAAATCTTACATAAAACGTTGGAAAGCCACTTGTAAAAACAAAAAAATCCCTTTTCACCAAACCAGTGAAAAGGGAGCATTTATCATTGAGTGATTTTGCTTATTTACTTTTAAAACTTGGCTCAAAAGCTTTAAAATATTCATTAAACTGCTCTTGTGTCTTCATTTCTTTATACTTATCTGTTTTAAAAAGCTTTAAGTACAATTCTAAACCTTGAGGTTTTTGATAACCTTTTATAGGTGCTATAAAATTAGCTTGTTCATCAAAAAACACAATTGTTGGATAGGCAGAAACCTTTAAGAAACGAGAAAATTCGTGTACACTATTTCTTCTGCTAGACTTTGAAGCATCGTAATTGGGATTTGAAAAAGTCTTGTCTTTATAAGTAACTTCTGAGTTTCCTTCCGCATTAAATTTTACCGCATAAAAATGCTCATTAACATAATTGGCAACATCCTTATTCTGAAATGTATTTTTATCTAACATTTTACATGGTCCACACCAATTGGTATAGACATCCATCATTATCTTTTTGGGTTTTTTCTTTTGAAGCTCCATCGCCTCGTCTAATGTAACCCAATTAATCTGTTGTGCTACCGTAGTAAATGCTAAGGCAAATACAAACACTAATCCTAAAGTTATTTTTTTCATCATAATCTACTAGTTGCAAATCTTGTTCCGAACTTACAAAAAATGCCCCTAAATAGGAGCATTTTAAGTTATTTTAACGGATTTCTTATCTGATACCGTGCATCATTCTAATTAATGTTTTATTTAAGATCAACATAATAATTCCCGCTCCAACAGGCACAGCGGTGAATAATAAAAAGAACGTACTCATACCATATTCTTCAACAATTGGATCGATATAACTACCTGTCCAACCAGCAGTTAAATTCGCTATGAAGTTTGCCACAAACCACACACCAAACATTAAACCAACTAGCTTAAGTGGCGCTAACTTACTTACGTAAGATAAACCAACAGGTGATACACAGAGTTCACCAAGTGTATGAAATAAATACGCTAGAATTAAGAAAATCATACTCACTGATGCTGTTTTTGCGCCTAAAGGAATTCCCATAGAGCCATAAGCTAAAATACCAAACCCTAATCCTAATAGTATCAACCCTATGGCAAACTTAACAGGTCCTGATGGATTATATCTACTCTCCCATACTTTTGAAAACAATGGAGCAAAAGCAATTATAAAGAATGAATTAAGGATACCAAACCAAGAGGCGGGAACTTCTGATTCTTCTGAATTAAACTCTTTGTTTAACATCCATATTACAATTCCCCAAATAATCACAAAACTTGTTCCCAATAGTAGATTGGATAAAGCATATTTTGAAAATGTTTGTTTAAATAGCATCAATAAAACCCATGTTATTATCAACATTGGTATTACGGTCAATAATGTATTAAAAATCTTAAAGGTTACTGCTCCCTCTCCAGTTAAAACTCTATCTGTATAGTCAGCTGCAAAAACTGTCATTGAACCACCAGCTTGCTCAAACGCCCACCAGAAAAATATAGTAAAGAAGGCAAATACACCAATTACCTTTAAACGGTCGGATGTTATTTTAGATTTTTCAGCTTCATCAGCAACCTCTTCTAAAATATCTTTTGTCTCTTCAACAGAATCTTCTACAGCATCGTCAAAGTCTTGAGCATCTTTTGGTGATAGACCTATTTTTCCAAAAATCTTCTGGGCGAAATAAAACTGTAACATCCCAAAGAACATAAAAACACCAGCAAGTCCAAATCCATAATGCCAACCTACTTTTTCACCGATATAACCACATAACAGAATACCTAAAAAAGCACCTGCATTAATACCCATATAAAAAATTGTATAGCCTGAATCCTTCTCCTTGCCTTGACTTTTATATAACTGCCCAACCATTGAAGAAATGTTTGGCTTAAACATTCCGTTACCAATAATTAACAAGCCTAAACCTAAATAAAAGAAAGCATCAGCCGTAACCTCCAATGCCATTGATGCATGACCTAGAGTCATTAATAAAGCACCTATAACTACAGCATTTCTGTAACCAGTAAATTTATCAGCGATAAAACCACCTATTATTGGTGTAATATATACTAAACCTGTATACCATCCATAAAGCAAAAGAGCTTCGGATCGTTCCCAGCCCCAACCGCCATCACCTAAAATAGCAGCAGTTAAAAAAAGCACTAATAGTGCTCGCATTCCATAATATGAGAAACGTTCCCACATTTCGGTAAAGAACAATACGAATAAACCCGATGGGTGACCTAAAACGGTCTTTTGATTAGTTGCAGAACCTCCAAATTTGAATTCCATATATAATTATTTAATTAGTAGTTAGTTTAGCCTTTAATTTTAGATGACATTTTACCTTTTTTACTATTCATCTCTCTTTTATCACCTAGAGTTTCGTGAATAAAATTAGTCATCTTTTTATATAAATGAAGTCTTGTGTTTCCTCCGTAAATACCGTGATTTTTATCAGGATATATCATCCATTCAAACTGTTTGTCTGCTTGTATTAAAGCTTCAACCATTCTCATGGTATTTTGTACATGGACATTATCATCTCCAGAACCATGGATTAACAAAAAGTCACCTTTAAGTTTATCTACATGATTAATTGGTGAGTTTTCATCATAGCCACTTGGATTTTCTTGTGGAGTTGTCATATAACGCTCCGTATAGATAGTATCATAAAATCTCCAACTTGTAACTGGTGCCACAGAAATTGCCATTTTAAAAACATCGTTACCTTTAAACAATGCATTACTACTCATGTAACCACCATAACTCCAGCCCCAAATACCAATACGCTCTTCATCAATATAGTTTCGATTTCCTAATTTTTTAGCTGCTGTTATTTGGTCTTCCAACTCATATTTGCCCAATTCGTTTTGTGTCACTTTTTTAAAGTCCGCACCTTTAAAACCAGTTCCACGTCCATCGACACAAGCTATAATATAACCTTGTTGTGCCAACATCTGATACCAATAATCGTTTGCTCCATTCCACCGGTTTGCTACTTGTTGAGAGCCTGGACCAGAATACTGAAACATAAATAAAGGATAGGTTTTATTTGCATCAAAATTGGCAGGCTTAATCATCCACATGTTTAAATCATTACCATTTACATTAATGGTACTGAATTCCTTCTTTGAAATATTATAGTTGTCTAACTTTTGAGCTATGCCTTTATTCTCTACAATTGTTTTTATAACCTCACCAGACTCTGCATTGTTCAGTGTATATTTTGGTGGTGTTGTTGCACTAGAAAAAGTGTTTATAAAATAAGTAAAGTTTGAACTAAAGGATGCACTATTGGTTCCTTCATTTATTGTTAATCGTTTTTTGTTTTTACCATTCAATTTTATGGAATATACATCGCGATTAATTGAGCCATTCTCTGTAGATTGATAGTAAATAGTATTGGCATCTTCATTAAACCCGTAATAATTGGTAACCTCCCAATTACCTTCTGTTACTTGATTAATTAATTTTCCGTTTTTAGAATAGTGATAGATATGGTTAAATCCATCTTTTTCACTCGTCCAAATAAAACTGTTGTCTTCTAGAAATGTAAGGTTAAATGTAACGTCTACATAAGCTTTATCTTTTTCTGAAAGGACTAATTTTGATGTTGAATTGTCAGTATCTAAAAACCATAAGTCTAATTCATTCTGATGACGATTCATGTATTGAACACTTAGTACGTTATCCTCATTAGTCCATTTTAATCTCGGAATATAAAAGTCTTCATATTGCTTATCGACACTTAGTTCTGAAAGCTTATTAGACTCTAAATCAAACAAATGCAATGACACTTTAGAATTGGCTTCACCAGCTTTTGGGTACTTAAAAACATTTTGTGTCTGGTATAAATCTGAACCGTAAACATCCATTGAGAATTCTGGCACTTCGGTTTCATCAAACCTAATGAAAGCTATTTGATCGCTATCTGCACTCCAATCAAACGCTCTTACATAACTGAATTCTTCTTCGTAAACCCAATCTGTAATTCCGTTTATAATTTCATTTTTAACACCATCAGATGTCAATTGTTTCACTTCTCCAGATTTTAAATCTTTTACATACAGATTGTTCTCAAAACCATAAGCAATTTTTGTGGCATCTGGTGATAACGTTGGCTCTTGCACCATATTATCAGATACTTTAGTCACTTCTTTTGAAGCTATGTCATATACGTAATATTCACCTAAGGTAGAACGTCTAAAAATAGGTTTTGAATTTGTTGTGAGAATGATTTTAGATTCGTCATCACTAAAAGAATAATCCGAAAAACCTTGAATCTCTGCAATGTCTCCAGAAGACACTAAAGTTTTTACTTTTTCTAAAGTCTCGTAATCGTAAATATCTATGGTTGAAGTTCTGCTTTGCCTATCAAAATTTAGGACCGAATATTGCTTTCCATTATTCATAGAATGAAGGGCTTGCATGCCTTCCGTTCTAAACTGTCCGCTCCAAATTTCTTCGAGTGTAATTTCTCTTTGTTGCCCATAAACCAAGGCTGTAGTTAAAAAGCCAACTATAGCTACAAAACGTCTTAATTGCATATGTGTCATTTTTCAATAAAGCAATGCCAAGTTTACTAAAAATTATGCAAAAAATCACTATTATTTAGAGTAAATCGGCAATTATAAAAGTTTAAGGACACAATTTATGCCAATCCTAAGTATCTTTGTGTTTTAAATTTAATTACTACATGTACAACCCAATTTCTGGCTTTTCAAAACTTTCAAAAACCGAAAAGGTTAAATGGCTTTTAGACACTTATTTTACAAATAAAGATCAAGCTGAAACTTTAGTAACACAATATTGGAATTCTGACCAAAAACTTCAGAAGTTACATGACGAATTTATAGAAAACACAATAACCAACTACTATCTTCCGCTTGGTGTTGCACCGAATTTTAAAATCAACAACCAGCTTTACACCATTCCCATGGCGATTGAAGAAAGTTCTGTTGTAGCTGCAGCAAGTAAAGCTGCTAAGTTTTGGCTCAACAGAGGCGGATTTAAAGCTGAAGTAATTTCAACAGAAAAAATTGGGCAAGTTCATTTTACTTATACTGGTAATTTTGAAAATCTTGAACGTTTTTTCAATTCTGTCAAACCTCAATTAATTTCGTCCACAACTCATATTACCAATAACATGAAACGTAGAGGTGGCGGAATTTTAGATATTGAATTAAGAAATAAAACAGAAGAATTAAAAGATTACTACCAACTCCATGCAACCTTTGAAACTTTGGATGCCATGGGAGCTAATTTTATAAACTCATGTTTAGAGCAGTTTGCGGAAACATTAAAAAACGAAGCTGATAAATCACTTAACGGACAATTAGATATTGTGATGAGCATTTTGTCTAACTATGTGCCAAATTGTTTAGTACGCGCTGAAGTTTCATGCCCAATTTCAGAATTAAAAAGTAAAGACATTTCAAAACCTGAGTTGTTTGCCCTAAAATTCAAGCAAGCCGTCAGCATAGCAGAAGTTGAACCTTATAGAGCTGTAACACACAATAAAGGTATTATGAATGGTATAGACGCTGTGGTTTTAGCCACCGGAAATGATTTTAGGGCAGTTGAGGCAGGAGTTCACGCGTATGCTGCCCGAAATGGTAATTATACAAGTTTAACACACTGCGCTATTGATGATGACGTTTTTAAGTTTTGGGTTGAAATACCATTAGCTTTAGGAACCGTTGGTGGTTTAACCAATTTACATCCTTTAGTCAAATTTTCTTTAGAATTATTAGAAAATCCATCAGCCAAAGACTTAATGAAAGTAGTTGCAGTTGCTGGACTGGCACAAAATTTTGCCGCAGTAAAATCACTAACCACAACTGGTATACAAGAAGGGCATATGAAGATGCATCTAATTAATATTCTCAATCAGTATGAGGCTACTGAGAATGAGAAAAGTGAACTCATTACATATTTTAAAACTAACGTGGTAACACATAGTGCAGTTGTTGAAGCTATTGAGAATATCAGGAAGTAAATTACTCTAAAAAACTTTTTGGTACAACTGTAGAACAGAACCTATTGGATTTGAACAAAAAAACATATAGAAGCAACGGCAAATTATTACTCACAGGTGAGTATGTTGTTCTCGATGGCGCAAGAGCTTTGGCTTTACCTACTACATACGGCCAGAGCCTCATTGTACAACCTAAGAATTCAAATACTATAAACTGGAAGAGTTATAATGAATTGAATGACGTTTGGTATAAGGATGAGTTTTTGCTTGAGGACAATGAGATTCTGAAACAAGGTCAGAATGGCAACGCGGTTTCAAATCGATTAATTGAAATATTAATTGCTGCTAAAACATTAAATCCTCACTTTTTAAATGAAAAGGAGGGTTTCGATATTGCTACGCATCAAGATTTTAATCGACTTTGGGGATTGGGCACATCTTCTACTCTAATCAATAATATTGCGGATTGGGCTAAAGTTGATGCCTATAAACTTCTCAATAAAACTTTTGGTGGTAGTGGTTATGATATTGCTTGTGCAAAACACAATACTGCCATAACGTTTCGTCTAAAAAATAACAGGGAACCATTGGTTAATTCTGTTAAATTTAATCCATCTTTTAAAAATCAGCTGTATTTTGTGTATCTCAATCAGAAACAAAATAGCAGAGATGGAATTGCTTCTTATAAAAAATTAAGCAAGCTTAATAACTCAATTATTGAGGAAATTAATAATATTACTGATGCTATTATTAAAACAGAAACACTTTCAGGGTTTAATGCTCTAATTGATTCTCATGAGGCTATCATTTCAAAATTAATTCAGCAAGACACTGTAAAATCAAAATTTTTCAAAGATTTTAAAGGCTCTGTTAAAAGTTTAGGTGCTTGGGGAGGTGACTTTGTCTTAGTGACTTCTGAGGCTGAACCTAGCAGTTACTTTAAATCTAAAGGTTTTGACACTGTCATACCATATTCAAACATGGTTTTGTAAACAATCTGGATATATAAATTAAAAAAGGCTTCACGTATTGTGAAGCCTTTTCTATATAATATTAATATCAACAGTTTAGTAAACTGTTTTTGCTCTGTTATCTTCAATTTCAGCAGCCTCCTCTAGCGCTTGGTAAACTTTATTCTGAACCGTGTTTTTACGTGCAGTATTCAACCTATTCATTATAGAGGTGTAATTATCTAATTTTGTAGCTTCATTGATTTTTGTTACCTCTACAACGTAAACACCTTTTGAACCATCAATTGGCTTAGACGTTTTACCTTCACTTAAACCAAATGCAGCACCAATAACTTTAGGCTCTTGACCAGCGCCAGAAAGTGTTGTATTATTCATTGTTACAGCAGCAGCTGTTCTTGGGCTTTGCCCTTGATTTTTAGCAATGTCATCAATTGTATATGCTGTGATTTTTTCACGAATCATTTTTGCCTTCTTTTCTTTTCTTATTTCTGGCAAGGCTGTTACTGAAGCATCTTCTACATTCATTAATCCCTCTTCATTTTTCTCAACCACTTTAGCTACTACAAATCCATAGCCTGCTATAGGGAAATTTTTATAGTCACCGACTTCTGTGTCTTCCTCAAATGCCCAACGTACTATTGGTCTTTGGCTTCCCAAACCTGGAATGTTTTCATCAAGCTCTTTAAAAGTAACTGGTTTTACTGTTAAATCACGTTCTTTAGCAAGTGCATTAAAATCACCGTCTTTGGCTGCAATTTCAAATTTAGACATTCGGTTGAAAACATCTTGAAGTGTTTCTTCAGAAGGTTCAATTCTGTCAGCAAGTGTTGCTAATTTAATTGTTTTATTAAAATTGCTTTGGTCTAAGACTTCAATAACATGAAAACCAAAAGATGTTTCTACTGCATCGATAGCTCCCTCTTTATTATCAAAACCGTAAGCTTTGAATTCTGGTGCAAAAGAAGAATTGTATGCCATTTCAATTTCACCATCACTTTCGTTACTTACTTTATCTGAAGATAGTTCTAACAAATCCATAAACTTGGTACCGCTTTTGATTTTGTTTAAGATACTATCTGCCGTTTTCTCAGCTTCCTCTCTAGTTTTAGTTATAGATGCATCTGCTCTGGTAGTACCAACGTATGGCACTAAAATATGGCGAACTTTTACAGAATCTGGACGTTGCTCTATAGCAATTGCCTTAGACAATTTAAAATATTCTCCATCTTTATAAGGACCGTAGTATTCACCAACTTCTAAATCCATTAAACTATCCTTAGCTGTAGCAGGCAATTGTGATGCTCTTAAATAGACATCGTTATATTTTAAATCAGAATTTGTGTTAATAAAGTTCTCTACATTATCTGCAGAGTCAAAACCAGCAATAGTATCAGTGGATTCAGTGATATCACTATATTCTACTCTATCATTTATTAAGCTTCTTAAGTTAGCTTTAATGGCATCTTCATCCTTTTTTGAAGCTTCTTCCTTAAATTCTACATAAACCACTTCTCTGCTTGCATCAACTTTAAATTTCTTTTCGTTCTTTTTAATGTAGTCCTTAATTTCACTTTTGGATACTTTTACAGTGCTGTCTGCAATTGTTGCATAAGGAATTTGCACGTATTTTAAATCTACCGTTTTAGCATCTGCAAAATACTCATCCTCTGCTTCAGAAATCGTAGCACCAACACCAGCTTTTATCATGTTGTAGTAACTTTGCTGCATTGCGTTTGTTGCTATCGTTTGCTCATTGTTTGTCCAGCTTTCATAGTTAACCTGAAAGTTACTTAACGGTACAGCTTCAGGCTGCACATCCTTTAAATTTGAAATAAATGCGTTTAGACGATTCACATCAAAATTTCCATTTTCATCTTGAAACTCTGGATATGAAGAAAAACTTGTTTTTAACAGGTTTCTCATTTCATCTTTCTCTACAGACAAACCGATTTTTTCAAACTCTGACTCAAGAATTATTTTACGTAATTCTTGGTTGTAGATAGCATTCATTGCCTGTGTAGAAGTTTGGTTAGGCCCAACTCTATCTTGGTAATTTTTTACTTTTTGTTGAAATTCTAAACGGTTAATATCTTCACCATTTACGGTAGCTACCACATCTTGTGCTCCACCTGAAAATGCAGTGGAATTTTTGAACAAATCACCAATTACGAATGAAAACAATGCCAAGGCTATTACCAATATCAATATTAGTGAGCGTTGTCTGATTTTATTTAAAACTGCCATTTTACTGTTTTATTTTGTATAAATAAGTCTGCGAAAATAGTATTTTCTAGTAAATAATGAAAGGAGATATCTAGTTTTTATCTTCTAAATGATGGATTAATCTTCTTCTAGAATTTTTAAAAGCACTACATCAATTTTTGTTGAAGATACTTCTTCTATCGTAAACTTAAAATTATCTATACGTACGGTTTCTTTTTCTTCGGGAATACCTTCTGTGGCATTTACAATAAGTCCACCAAGAGTCTCGTAATTTTCTCCCTTAGGAAGATTTAATTTATAATTTTCATTAAGGTAATTTACACCCAACCGTGCAGAAAACTTATATGTTGTATCGTTTATTTTATCTTCAATAAGTTCTACTTTATCGTGTTCATCTTCAATTTCACCAAATAGTTCTTCAATAATGTCTTCAACAGTCATAATACCAGACGTGCCACCATATTCATCTATTACAACTGCCATACTCCTACTCTTTTTGGTAAGGATATTAAGCACATCTTTTATTAAAATGGTTTCTGGCACAAAGCCCACAGGAATAACAATAGACTTAATGTCTATAGGCTTTTTAAACAGCTCAAACGCATGCACGTAACCTAAAATATCATCAATATTATCTTTATAAACGATGATTTTTGTTCTGCCTGTTTCAACGAATAGTTCTCTTAAGGTTTCTATGGAGTCAGAAATTTCTACAGCTGTTATTTCTGTTCGTGGAATCATTACCTCTCGAGCCTTTACATCTGAAAATTCCAATGCATTCTGAAAAATCTGAATTTCTGTATCTACTACATCATGGTCTTCAACAGATTCCATTTGCTCACTTATGTAATTCCCCAATTCTACCTTTGTCATTGCCAGAACAACATCTTCTCCTTCAACTCTGAAAATATATTTTAATACTGCATCTGAAATCCAGATAATAAAATCTGAAATCAACGAGAATAAAATGTAAAATATATAAGTTGGTACTGCCAAAATCTTAAGCAAAGAATTGGCATATATTTGAAAGAACACTTTTGGTAGAAATTCTGCAGTAATCAAAATAACCAAGGTAGAAATTATGGTCTGTGTTAACAACTGTAAATCTACAAATAAATAGGTTAAGGCAGTACTATCTGAAGGCAACATGGATTGGAACCACCTTACCAACACATCTCCCATTTTAAAACCATAAATTACCAATGCAATATTGTTACCAATAAGCATTGTGGCTATATATTTTGATGGTTTTGCTGTGAGTTTACCGAGTACTTTTCCTAAAAAATCTCCTTGCTTTTTCTCTAATTCAATATGAATTTTATTGGCAGAAACATAAGCAATTTCCATACCCGAAAAAAAGGCAGATAGTATAAGTGTTGCTACAATAATGACTATATCAACAGTCATATATTAGGGTTTGTTTCTGTCTTCAAACTTTTTTCTAAACCGTTTTCTGAAGAAAAACATAAATATGGCCAAGGCTGCAAAGAGCAAGCCCATATAAGCTCGGTTTCTATCTGTGTTCCAGTTAGTGACAGCTTCGTAAATAAATAAAACTGCTATTATTAAATATGCGTATTGAAAGAATTTTAGTAATTGCATTTTGAAATATAAAGAATGTTTAAGGAACAAAGATAGTTAATTATCAAGTTCAAAATCGCCACCCATTTCAAGCATTTGAAATTTCTCAAAAGTTTTATCAGAATCAAAGCCTAATCCTTCGGTAAACCCTGTGGTTCTTTTAAAATAGAAAGGTTCATTGGTAAATACCCATTCTAACTTTTCATTGTAGTATAATTGTTCTGTAAAAAGCGTATCCTTATCGTGTGTAGCAATCCTTACGTTACCTTGAAGGTCAATGATATCCGTATCTGTATAATAAATGGCGTAGTTTGCCAAAATAGTCGTTTTGTTATCATCTTCATCATAAATTTTTAACTCAACACCTTCAGGGAATTCTGAAAAAGAAAAAGGTCTATTAGAGTAATCCAACATTTTTGGGCTTAAGAGATTTGCCAAAAGATCTACAGTTGAATCTTTGTATTCGGTATATTTTAAATCGATGTTCTCAGCTTCACCAATAGGCTGATTTTGGAGTACACCTATTTTCTGTACTTCATCAAAGTTATTTTTACATGAAAAAAACAAAGTCACAACAATTGCTGTGACTAAGTTTTTTATAATATGTAAATGGTTTGTTCTCATTAACCTGGAACTTTAACTGAACGTTGAATCCAGCATCCAATTCTTATGGTTTTCCCTTTATTACCTTTAGTAAAGATATCTGCTGTAGATGGTGCACTGGCATTATAACTTGCAGCAGTTTTAGCAGCTGTAGATTTTAATCTCCCATCAACTCTACCCGCTTTTTGTGCTTCTTGAGCAGCTAACCAAAACACAGCTCTTTTGCTAAAGTTGTCATCACCACAACTGTTGGCACTTTTAGCATACATATTTGCAATGTAAAGGTAAGGTGACCCATCGGAAGGGTTTAACTTCACAGCTTCCATATAATATTGTCTTGCTCTACTGTACTGACCTTTATCTTTAAGTTCACCTGCCAATTTTTTGTAAAGTCTTGCTTTTTTGATAGGGTCTTTTTCTAACTGAATAACCTGATCAAAGTACTTTTGCTCACCAGTTAAAGAATATAGGTAAAACGCTGTATTACCACTTGGCTCAACAGAATTTTTTTGTTTTACCAACTTTAAGAACAATGGATCGTCCTTACAACCTTTAACATACATTCTGTCCATAGCACGTTGCAACCAAACCGCATCGTTTTTAAACTCTTCATAATCCTTTTGATAAAGTGGTATTAAAACCTCACAGTTAGCTCTGTCACCTACTTTTTTGTCCATACTAGACTTAACAGTATCGAATGCGTTGAGATTAGATTCGTAAACTCTTTTATTTTTTGCTTCTTTTTTATTTAATTCTGTCCCAGCTTCTTCTTTTTCTACTAATTTATTTAAGTCTTCGATATAGCCTTTTTCAATTGGCTCAATAACCTCCATGATCTCATCATATTTATTAAACATTTTTTGAGCATCATCTGGAGTTTTTGCACCAGCATCATATAAATCAACTGCTAAAGAAAAGTATGTATAAAGACCTTTAGCACTATCAAAATTTTCTTTGTCTTTTGTAAAAGCCTCATCAAACATGTCATAAACCTGCTGGTCATTTATGTTTAGTTCTTTTCTGTACTTATAAGCTAATTGCGCTTTTTCATCTAACATTTTACCCAATGAATACTTAGAAGGAAAATACTGATGACTCTGATCGTATAGCTTCATTAAATCCTTAATGTGCGCTACTTGCTCAGCTCCTGTTGAGTTTTCAATTTTATGTTCTAAAATATTGTCACCATAAGCATATATAGCTCTGTTGAATTTTGGACATTTTTCACGCACTATTTTCCACGGTCCATATGCCTCATCGTATTTTTTACTTTTATAATAACTATCAAATATCGACAGGTTATTCATACACTCTTCGTCTTGTTGAGCAAAACTTATGTTGAAACTCACAAAAAGTGCCGCTAGCAATATTGGAATTCTCGTTTTCATCTTCTTATTTATTATGTTAGTTATACTTTCTTTTTTCAAACCATCTCGCATTCAAAGATAAACTCAAATTAAAGTTTACAAAATTCTCTTGAATTAAGTTTTGGTTTGTTGTTCCTCGTCGCCCAATTTCAACCCCTAGGTTAGCATTAGAAAACAGGCTTCGGTTCCCAACTGGTAATCCTAGACCAAAAGACATGCCAAACTCTTTAATGGATTCATTTTTTATTACTAAACCTGTGTTTGCAAAGTTAAAACCTGCTCTGTAAACAATACGTTTAAAGTAACCTGAATATGCATTATAATCTGGGATATAAAATCCACCAACGGCAATTTGGTGCGATTTTTCATAAACGGTAATCTCATTATTAAAGATTGGGTTTGAAAAATTCCCTGTGTTTACAACAGTGTATTCTGTTCCTACAAACCAGGACCTTGGCTTTCCTATACCAGCTCCCAGAGTCACAACAGCAGGTAATGTTAAGTCAGTATCTTTTAAGCCATCCGTTTCTAAATCTGCATCAATTGTGTTTCTTACAATTTCACTATCATCAAAATTATTTATTATTACAGTAGAATATGAACGTTGATTTTGGGAAGACAATCTAGTTTCTGGTGCATAGGTTGCTGTTGCTGAAAGTTCAAGATTCTCCGTCACCCTTGTTTTATATGCTACACCAAAATTAAAGTTCAATCCACTTAAATCGGATCTGTTGTTTTCTCTAGTCTGATACTGAACTATATCTCCTTCTGGTGTATATAAAACTGCTATTGCACTGTTCTGCACATTCCCAAAATTATAGTTAATATCAACACCTGCACTTAATTTGGGTGTAATTTGATAGCCAAAACCAGCAAAGACGCGGTTAACACCACCATCTCCTCTGTAACGATTTTCTAGGTCTCCGTCATCGTTAAAGTCCTCCAGTTTGTAACCCACCGAAGTATATGGCAAAAGACCAAATCCAAATCCAAACTTCCCAACAGGAATTGTAAGTGCTAAATAATCAAAAGCTGTACTGCTTCCTTCTGCTTCACCAGAGTTACTTTTGAAATTTAAATTGGAAGATGTACCTGCAACCGTAAATTTAATAGGTCTGCTTTCTCCATCAAAAGGGACTCCTTCAACATTTTTACCTGCGTAAGCTGCAGGGTTTCTTAGGTTAACGTGGATACTATCTAAGTAAACACCTATTCCACCCATACTGCGATTTTCAACAGTACCTTTAAATTTTAAACTACCTATACCGTAAAAGGAGTAAGGAGAAGACGTGCCTTGTTGCGCGAATGCAAAGGAGCCTATAATTGTAACACAAATTACAACGAGCCGTTTTATCATTATTTTGAATTATAATCTAGAATGAAATTCAAACCGTCCAATAGGAAATTTGAATTGGCAAATATGCCATTTTTTAATTGGTTAGACAAAAAATTGGCATCTCCACCTGTTAAAATAATTGTTAAATCTGGGTAATTCCCTTTATATTGATCGATAATACCGTCTATTTCTTTGCAAATTCCAAAAACAACACCAGAATGAATTGATGTTTCAGTGGTATTCCCTATAATGTTTTCAGGTTTTTCTGTATCTAATAACGGAAGATTAGCGGTTAAATTATTTAGGGATTTGTAGCGTAAGCGAATTCCCGGAGAAATTGCACCACCTAAATATTCGTTTTCACTGGTAATGAAATCATAAGTAATACAAGTACCAGCATCAATAATTAGAACATTTTTATCAGGAAAGTGATAAATCGATGCGCTTACCAACGCCATACGATCCACACCTAGTGTACTTGGGGTTTTATACAAATTCCCAAAAGGAAGTTTCGTTTTGGAATTGAGCTCCAAAACGTTGAAATTTTCTTTTAAAGTTTCTATGTGATTTTTTGAAAGCTGCCCAACCGAAGATACAATTGCATATTTAATTTTTGGAAAACTATTTTTGATGTTGCCCAAACTGAGATTAAATTCAGAAAGTTCAAAACTGACTTTGTGAACTAAATCGGTTTTTTGGTAAACCGCAAATTTTACCAAGGTATTTCCCACGTCTACAATAAGATTCATACGCTATTTATATAATGCAAATTTATAAAATCAATTTTTACGATTTTATTTTTGTGAATAATAAAAATGCATCTATATTTGCATCCGCTTAATTAAGCAATTGGTGCCTTAGCTCAGTTGGTAGAGCAAAGGACTGAAAATCCTTGTGTCCCTGGTTCGATTCCTGGAGGCACCACCAGAGGCGAAAGCCCTGTATTTACAGGGCTTAAGCTTCAAAAAACAAACTCTTTTAGTGTCGTAGTTTTTATCAAAAGGTAATAAAAACGGTAATAGAACTATGATACTTCTTCCACACGGCTGCAGCTGCAGTGAACCTTCGGTAAATCCCAAAAATTGGAAAACAGGAGGCAAATCTCTCCTAAAGAAAAACTGGCGCATCCATTATTATTTTAGAGATCCTGAATTCAAGGACAAATATCCCTATGGAAAATTGATATCGATAAAGGGGATGAACAATTTTAAAACATTAGAAGAAAGACGTGAAGCTACACAATTGTTGATTGATGAGGAACTTTATATTTTAAAGGTTGAAGGCTACAATCCGATAACTAAACAGAAAAACGGTCCCGAGATTCAGCTGACTTATGACATAGATCCAGACACACTTTTAAAACCTGCCATAGACAAAGCTAGAGACAGAATCGAGGGAGCGGATTCAACATTGTCAGACCTTAAAACATCTGCCAAGTATTTTAAAAAGAGTGCTGATCAACTGAGGTATTCCGCTTTGAGGATTGGAGATGTTAAACGCGGCCACATCAGAAACATTTTAGATAACCAGGCAAAACAAAACAACTACACAAACGAGAGGTATAATAAAGTCAGAGCTTACATGAGCATGATTTTCAAAGAGCTTTTGGATGCTGATGCTATAGAATTCAACCTTGTTTCTGGTATAAAAAAGAAAAAGGAAACAAAGAAGATAGTTCCCACATTATCAGAAAAAGAAATGATAAAAGTTCGTGAATATTTAAAAAACAATCACTACACCTTCTATCGTTATTTTGAGATTTTTTTCCGTTCCGGTAGTAGATCCACTGAACTCTTCAGGCTTAAAACCAAAGATGTTGATTTATATGGCCAACGCTTTAAGGTATTGGTTAAAAAAGGACGTAACTATGAAGAACAATGGAGAGCCATCAGCAATATTTCAATGCCTTTTTGGACTGAACTAATGCAGTCTGCAGATAAAGATGATTTTGTTTTTTCAATAAACTTCACTCCAGGCCCCCAAAAGATTGCAGCTCGTCAAGTTTCAAACAAGTGGAGAAAATATGTTAAAGATAGATTGAACATCTCAGTAAATTTCTATGCACTAAAACACCTGTATACAACCAAAGTAATAAGTTTGTACGATAGAAAAATCGCTTCTGGAATAAACGGCCATAAATCCAGTATTATGAACGATCAGCATTATGATACCATGAGAAAACAAAGGATATTAGAAGAAGCAAAAAAAATAGATATTTAAAATGTACTTCACCATCCACATAGATAAAGACGAATTTGATATGACTCAAGAAGAATTTGAATTCCATGAGCGACTGATCAACCGGTTTAAAAGCGAGTACTCGTATGCTTTTAAATATGAATGTTCTAAGGCTGGTAATGTAGAAGTTGAATTTAATTACTTTACCGAAACACAAAAATTTAAACTGATAAAAATTAGTAGTTTAGAGCACGTACACAATAGAATTATTTCTGTTTATCCTAAGGTTAAGAAATGGTTTAATTAGCAATTAAAACACCACCAATTAAGCCGCCAACGACACCAATGGTTGTTGGCAATATCCAATTGTTTTTTTTTCTACGAAGTGCTTTTACTGATTTATCTAACTGCAATTGAAGTCTTTCTGTTTCGGATTGATAGGTGTTTAGTTGGCTGAAATAAGCTAAGTTGGTTTCGACCAAAAAATCAAACTGTTTTTGTAAATCTATGTAGGCAATGGACATACTGTCGCACTTGTCTATTTTCCGCTTTATATTTTGAAGTGTGGAAACTTTAACCACTTTAGTCCTGGTATTCTGCGAGAAAATCGTTAAGCTCAGCATCAGTATAGTTGCGATTGTCAATAATTTCTTCATCTTGCTTTAATTTATCGTTGATGTCCTTTGATTTTTTTTGGACATTTTTTGTCCTGTTTTGCTGATTTTGGGTCAAGTTCTTAATTTCAGTGTTTAAGGAAACGATGCTGTCTTTTGCTTGGCTGTATTGCTTTTCTATGGATTTAAAATACTGATATTTATAATACCCTTTTCCAACGCCTGAATAAATGGCATAACCAACAGCAATTAAAGCTATAATTATAAATAGCTTTGCAATTGGGCTTTGTATTTTGAACCACGTCCAGATCATTATTTTCTCATTTGAAAATGTGGCGTATCTACAAAACCATCCTCTATATTGTTCTTGTTAAAATCACCTCCCCAAACATTTTTTGGATGCAATGAAACCCAGTAATCCCCTAAAGACTTGACCGTGTTAAAATCATAGGTAAGCTCACCGTTCACAAAAAAATTAAAGTCAACCGCTAATCTATCTGCGTGGCTGCTTAATAATGTTTGGCTCAATTTTCTTTGCTTAACCAATTTAATACCTAGCACACCGCCTTTTTCAACTCTATAACCAAAATAGTTAAGAAGTATCTGTGAATTGGTTCTGTGTGCTTCACCAAATGTTAGCTCTATTCCTAGAACATCATAAGCGTAGGTTATCAAACAACCAATGTTTCTTGTAAATACTCTTTGTTTTTGTGATAAACTCATATTCTAGATTTTACAAACCGTTTAAAGTCATAAACACTTTTAGTAAGGTTTTCGTTTTTTAAATGAGGGTCAACAACATCAAAATTGAAGCTGACAAACAAGGCTTCGTTCTTGCGTGATTCAACCATCAATATTATAAACGATTTTATGTTTCCTTGCTTCAAGTATTCCTTTGACATCCCGAAATAAACCATTGATTCTTTTGTTACGTCTGGCACGTAAACAGAAGTTTCAGTAGTTACGGCTTTAAGGTTTATGTTTTCCCAACCTTTATAAAGTTTTGGGTTACCACCATCTTCTGAATAATCTTCTTCAATACTCGATTCTGTACTTACATATACATCCAGTTCCCAATTTCCGTTCATTTCTAAAGGACTTCCGCCGTTGTGGATAGAATAGTAATTGACACCTATGCAGTTGTTTAAAATAAGATACTTGTACTTTGTAGATTCATCGTCTATCTCACCTCTGTATTTAGCTACTTTTTTAAGACGCTTAATTGCATTTGCTTCTTCTATGCTATCTCTTAACCTCTGCATCATACGCTCATTGTCAAGCATTATCTCGGCTTCTTTAACCGTTAGCGGTTGTTCCTCAAAAATCTCTTTCACTTCAACCCTAAAAGTCATCAAGAATATCATAATCATTGTAAAAAAAACGATAACAACGACCAATAAAGATTTAAGAGCTGGTGGTACGCTCTTGAATCCGTGTGAGAATATGCCTATCAATTGGCTCATAAGGCTCTGTCTGTTTTCCATTAATTCATATTTTAAGCCCTAATCCCTTTGAACTTAATAGCAATTTATTTTTTTTCTTTGTCAAACCCTGCACTTATAGAAAAGCCTAGCAGTAAGAATGCCTTTAGATTTCCTGCGATGTCCCAACCAAAAAACTCTTTAATTAAATCTGCTGATTCTGGCATTATATTGATCATAAGACCTAACAGGAAAATGACTATTGCTGTCCATATCCATATAAATCTACTTTCTATCCAAATGGATTGCCAAAAGACGTTATGGCCAATGTCTTTTATCAATGGCTTCTTTAGATATTTTCTGAAGGCTATCACGTTATAAATTAATATGCCCAGTAAGCCTATTCCGAATTGTGCTAAAATGTTTAAAATATTTTCCATGATAATTATTTAAGAGGCTTTGATTTTTTTTAAATATTTCTCAAACTTTAGGTTGTTGATTTTGGCAATTTCTTCGTTATAATACTCAGCAACGGTTTTCCTTGTCTTAGCAATTTTTAAAACTTCATCTGGTGATATTCTTTCATTATTTCCGTAAAGCTCAAATTGCGTCATTGCAATGATATTGGCTTGCTCTTTTTGTTTTTGATTTAATTTTTCAAATGCTTTAACCTGTTGCGATATTTGCTCATTTTTATAATCGAACATAAGTTTTTGGATTGAAGCTTTAAACAATTTAAAAACATACATTTTACCTAAACCTGTATCCCATGGATAACGGTTGTTATAACTATATATGTGAAATGGTAAAGCCATAAATCATTTTTCACCACTGTGTAGATTGCTCATTCTGTTTTCTAAAATCTCGATTTTTTTATCTTGTGCTTTTAACAAATATTCCAACTCTATGAGTTTGTTTATTAAAAGCTCATTAGATAGATTTTTGTAATCTATGATTGTCTGAAAACTTTCTTTTACTTTAACGGGTTCTTTTTCATAGGGCAATAGTTGAATTAATGTAGCTTTTGTTTCTGTGGAGGTGTCATCCTCACTTTGGGATTTTCCGCCTCGACCTCTTAAATGGATGCTTACCAAATCTTCTTTGCCATTACTGTAAAGCTCTACTTTTATGCCTTTAGTTTTAATAGGTTGCATATTTTCGGGTTTCCACTCATAGATGCCACTATCTATCCAGCCACCTACACCATAATCAATAACTTCCCAGTCTTTTTCTTTTTTATAGCTGATTATCCAAGTAGTGTTAGGCTGTGGCTGGTTATCATAAGTACCACCAAAAGTGATATAATTGATAAGCTTTTCTTCTTCCCACTCTACTTTCCACCAAAAGGGTTTTTGCTTTCCTAGATTTTCTTGAGATTTAACACCATATTCTGCCCACCTCGTTTCATTTTCGTAGTTGCCAGTCTTTGGATTGAAAAGAATATCGGTTGGCTTTCCACGTCCTTCAGAAACACTTCCGCTAACATTGGCATCTAGGGACAAAGCCAAGTTAACGGATGCATCTGGCTCATTTTGAGCGTAGGTTAAGCTTGTTAGGGTTAATGCTATTAGTATTAAATTTTTCATAGTTATATAGATTTTTAAATTCCTCTTCCCAATGCTTCTTGAAAGGTCTGTACAGCGTTTAAAAGGTTAGTAGCTTCCGTGTCTGTCAAGCTTGACCCAACCGAACAAAACCTCCAATCAAAAGTGCCAATTGTAGAGCCTGTTCTGAATGAACCATCATCGTTCCAAGTATTAAATGCTAATTCTTCACTACTTATATCATTAGTACCTCTATCGCCAGTATTATGTCCCAACTCAACACCATCCCTAAATACTTTAAAATTCGTTGGAGATGACCTTGTAGCTATCCAATAACCTAATGGATTACCACCATTGTTACCACCAATCCTACCAGGAGGAGCGCAACATTCATAAACATCAAAAGCATAAGAGGACGTATTATAAGCTAGTTCAAAACTAAAACGGTCATCACTTCCACTTCTTGAGCCAAATGCAATTTCAGCGGAGTTTCTAGTAGGAGACGAACCCGCATAAACACTCATATGCATATCATCGGGTACACTCTCTTCATAAGGAATATAATTAGTATCTGCATATCTAGTGCCTTGACCCGCAAATCCGTTAGCTGTTGAAAAAGTGCCTCCACTACCTAACCAACTTAACCTAAATGCCTCATCTAGATTCCTAGGGTCTTTTAGATTGTATTTCATCATTTCAGCATTACTCCCAACTAACGGGTAAGCGAAATGTATTTTATCCCACAAACTTTGCGTTTTTAACCCCACTACTAAATCATTGATAGCATCTTTAGTGGTTTGGGTTAAACTCCCGTGTGATTCAACCGCATTTATAAAAGCTTGTGCATCTGTATCATTTTGGCCTTCGTTATCGTATTGAGCCTTACTAGCTATTAACAGCATTTCGTGTTGGGAAAACCCCAAACTAAAAATAAATAAAACTAAAATTAAAATTACCCTTTTCATTTTTCTAAAATTTAAAATTCGATAAACCAATATTTCCTCGTACCGTTGAAATCCTTTATACATAAAATCATATCTGTATTTGATATAAAACTCGCTGTGTTTGGGAATTTTGAAGCTCCCGTAACTGTTGGCTCGGTTGCACCATTATATAATATTTCAGCATAACCGCCAATACTAATATTAGTAAGAGTAAAAGTTGCGGCATTGGATGGAGTTGCTCCAAAATCAATCTGTGTTTCTCCTCCTAAATTTATAGCTGTAACATCTTCGTTTACTAAAGCGTTAAAATTTAAAAAAGTTCCATCGTGAAAATCACGTTCTCCATTTTTATTAAAAGTTATAATTGCACCGCTTGAGTCTTGTACTTGAAATGATGCGTTAGGTTCGTTGTTATCGGAATCAATTTCAAAACTTAAAAAAGCATCACTTTCAATTGTATATCCATTAGTTAATAAATTTTGTGTTAAAGAATGGTCTCCTAAATTATCAGAAACACCACCGCTTCCTCCTAAATCTAAACCGCTTAAATCAATTATACCTGTATTTTCACTTGCTGTTACTGTTGTTGTGCCATCGGTTACACCAACAGCAACCCAACCATTGACAAAAGGAACGTTTAATGTTGTTGCAGATAGTTGATTTTCAGGATGAAATCTAAAGTTTTGTAATACCGATCCACTTGTATTTCCCGCATCATGAACAGAAAATGAATAAAAATCATTGACTCTATTGGATGAAAAACCAAAAGCTGGTACGTCATTATTAAATATTCTAATACCACCGCCTACTGCTTTCCAATTATATTCGTCACCATTAAATGGATTTTCAAACAAAAGGCCTCCCGTTCCCATATCTATATTATTGTTTCCTGTTGAATTTCCTTCTAATAAAACATCTTCTAAGTTTGGTGTAAAATCACTCACCTTAACATACTTCACCTTTCCTAAATCGGTTGAATCCCAAACCATAATTCGGGTATTTACACCAACAGGTGAAATCTCGTTTACTTCTTTTATTTTAACCGACTTAAAGCTTTGTCCGTAAGCCATGCTCACGAATAAAAATAACGCTATACTTAATATTTTTCTCATTGTGTGTTGTAACTTAAAAGTTCTAATTCTAATATATTTCCATTGACACCTATTATTAAATAAGTGCCCAATATCTGTTCTTTTATCTTGAAACCATCTTCTGTAACTCCTACCAAATAATCACCTTCTTCGTGTTTATTGGATTCGTTACCCAAACCTTTGTAGTGTGTAAACTCATTGGCTTTTATAATGTTTGAGTTGCGCCTGAATATCTTTAAAAAAGCTTCCCAAAGGTTTGTTTCTATTTCTACTATCATGTTATCGGTGTTATGTCCTGCCATTGTAACAGGTCTAAATTGCTGATGTCGCTCTGGTCGCCGCCTAAGTATTGCGCAAAATTCACTATAAGCGTGTTGCTGTGGGCGTAAGCGGTTATAAAATCATATTGCTCTAATCCGCTTCCTGTGTTGTCTGGGTGCTTAATTAAGCCCGCTTTTTTGTTGTTGTAGGTGAAATTGCTACTACCAATAACCTGTGGCAATCCCAACTGAAGCACATCACCTTCGATTAAATCTGCTGTTGGTATATCGTTGCTGAACTCTACACGTACAAGCGTGTCATCTTCTACCAAGATTATATCCGATACTTCACCGTAAATCTGTTTGTTCCTTGTGGTGTTGGCGAACTTAAAGGCAATGGCTGTGTCTACATCAAATAACTGTTTGTCCTTTAACAGGTAATTTGAGTAGCTATAATCAAATACAAGGGCTGTGATGTTTCCGTCCGCTTCTTCTGCGAACACATCGCCTGCGTCTATGTTGTTGTAGTTTGGAAGTGTTTCGGCTTTTACCCTTACTACCTTTGTTTGCCAATCTGCATTTATATTAGCTATATCAGCTTCATTTAATCTTATGTAATCCTGCTGAAGATTTTCATTTTCAGTTCCTAAAAACAGATAAACACCTTCACCTTCTTCTATTTCATCATCATCAGATGCATCGGTAACCAGATAATATTTTTTAAAGTTTTGATTTTCTTGGTCAGCCAATAAAGCCGTTATATTTTCATAAGTCTGTTCTGGTTCATTAGGATTTGATGCATCCCCTGGAATTAAATAGCTAGATAAAAGTTGTATGTTGCCACCAAGATAAATCCCATCCCTAAAAAAAGTATCTTCAACAACACCGGTTATGTAATCTCCAGGCTCCTGGCTTTCGGAAATATTTCCACTAGCCTTAAAATTCTGCAGTCTGCCAAATTCAAATATGCTGATTCGCTTTACAATCCAAGTAAGTAAAGCCCTCATATTAGAAGACTTTACATTATTTGGAATACCAGTTTTTATAAACTGGCCAATATTGGATAGTATCTGCTGTACTGTCATTATTAAGAACGTTTTAATTAAGCAAAATCAATATCGAAATCGCTGTCAAAATCACCCTATAAAGAGGGTTCTAAAAATTTACAGTACCTGCTAATGGGAAGTTAGCTCTTGGTGGATCAATTTTATCCTCCCAAGTCACAGTTCCCACATACTTTTCAATCTCCCCGGCTCCTCTAGCTTGAATCAGGTTAAGGATCATCTGTCCCTTAACACCACAAATTCCACCATAGACCAAACCTGCTCTTGTAACATACCATAATTTATAGGTTGCGTTACAGGCTGTTGAACGAGCAAACTCATAATTGACTTCATTAGTTTCATCAATTTCAACATTTAAGGTGTGGGTCTTACCTGTTTGGATAGTACGATTCCCAGAAACAACCCTTGTCTGCACTTCAGGAGCTGGTTTATCACCAACTACCCTAATCATACGAATTGTATCATCTGGGTCTGGTGGTGTTTCAGCTGCAATCTGTGCAATACGTGTAGTCCATTCGGTTAAATCCTCGACGTCTGCAAAATCTGCAGCGTCTGATTTGGCAACAGCCAACCACTCAATTTCTGATTCGTTGTTCTCAGGAGAACAATCATCAAACTTTACTGTGGGTAATTGTTGTTCATCGCAATTTTCTGGACAAAGCGTATCTGTATCGTTGCATTGTACATTTGCCATAATAGTAGCATTTTTAATTAATAATTCGATTATTATGACTTTTGTTGAGACGTCATGGCCTCCTGCTTTTTTCCTAGTACGGAAATGAATTCTTCAAAAGAAATGAAGTTAAGTTCGTCTGAGTGAACCATTCTCCTAAATCATACACATAGCAAATATAACAAAAAGAACTTATAGATTTCTTTTTTTTGTAGATTTGTAAAAAACTCACCATGGATTCTCAAGCTGCAAAAGACATCATCCAAGACCATATTGTCAACGGAACCAAACACGCCAACTATAAAAAAGTATGTGATATATCAGATGATTACCATGCCTATATTGTTAATGAACCAGACAGCAAAGGAGAGTATCCGCTAAATAAAAAACTCAAACAATTTGTAAGGCGAGAGGATGAAGATCTCTTTGAACAGCGAAAGAATTTAACCAAGCATTATACTCCTTCAATTTGTGCCCAAATCATAAGGATGTATAACAAAGTCACCAGGTCCAATCGTGTAATAAAATTGATTGACCATATAGAAGCCTCGAAAGTTGAGGAAATTGAAGATAAGATAAATGCGTTTTTTGGTGAAGCAGATAATGATGGCATTGAGCAATTTTTAAACGAACGATTTAAAGCACTTACCTTTGTAGATCCAAACGCATGGATACTTACTACGTTCAAGCCTTTTGATGGTAAAAAAGAAACTCCACAGACATATCCTCACGAATACTCATGCAAGGATGTGGTTAATTTTTGTGTAGAAAACCAAAAAACAAAGTGGGTTTTAATAGCTATGGATTACAACTACACAACCAAGGAAGACAAATCCAAAAAAGCAAAACGGTATTTGTTTTTTGACAGTATGAATTCCTATGAATACAAGGAACTTCCTAAAGACATAAAGGATCAACCTAAGGGCAATAATGTGAGTTACTGGATCGAAGATAAAAAGAAAACTAAATTTGCCGTTTTCACATATTCCCACAAAAGCGAAAAAGTACCTTTGATGCGCGTTGGCTATATTTCAGACAAAGCCACAAATGGAGCAACTTTTGTGAATCCATTTCATTATGAAGCACTTCCCTTATTGGAACAATTTATCAAAGTGTCTTCTGAGTTTCAGTTGGGAATCACACTTCATGTTTTTCCTAAACAAATATCTTATGTTGATCAATGTGATGCTAGAGGTTGTGCCAATGGTGTGATGTTGGATGGTAAAGAATGTGAGGTTTGCCAGGGCACCGGAAAGAAACACCATTCCACAGCTGCAGACATGCAAGAAATACCTATGCCTAAACGCTTGGAAGATTTAGTAGACGTTTCAAAGCTCTCTTCTTATGTTGAGTTTCCTGGTAACGTTATGGAGTTCTTGGACAAATTTGTTGATAAGGTAGAAAAGAAAATATTGAGAATGGTTTTCAACACCGAAAGCCTGGTACAAACACAATTCAACACAGCTACAGAAGCTGAGATAGATATGGATTCTGTTTACGATACTCTTAGCCCTTTTGGTGAGAAATATAGCGAAATGTGGATGTTCATTGTAAAACTGCAAATTTTTTACATGGGCATTAAAGATGCTACAGTATGGCATAAATTTCCTAGTGACCTGAAGCTTAAGTCCATGAAACAATTGTTGGAGGAGCTTAAAACTGCAAATGACAGCAATGCACCATCTTATGTCAAAGAATCCATTAACAGTGATATTATGGATATCATATATGCCGATGACCACACCGAACTGGCTAAACTCAAGATAAAAAACAGACATTTTCCTTTTCCTGGAAAATCTGATTTTGAGATACAGAACATTATTCTCAATAATTTAACCACACAGTTCAACCAGGTACTTTATGCGAATTTTGATAACGTTTTTGATAGCCTAGAAACCAAACAAAGCAATTTCTATGAATTGGCTTACGCTAAACAAAAGAATCTAATAAAAATTGAGGTAGAGGAAATCATTAAAGCTCTGGGTGGAAACAACAACGTTCCTGTACTGGATTTAACGGCTTAGTATGGAATTCCCAAAGGTAGATATAGATAAAATTGACTTAATTGATTCTGAATATGAAAACAAATCAGGCTATGTTTGGAGTGCATTGAAACTTATTGAGGCCTCAAAGGGTCTCCCTGTATTTAATATACCATTGGCAAGTATAGACCTATCTTTTTTACCTTTTAGAGTTGATAATATGCATGATCTTTTGTTTCAAATGAATCGTGTTAAGAATACTGATTTGAAGTATCCAATAATATTAGACGACCACGGTGTAGTTGCGGATGGTTATCATAGGATTTTAAAAGCCATTTATTTAGGAAAAACCACAATAAAGGCTGTCAGGTTAAACACCATGCCTGATGCCGATAGCAAAAGAGATGTATAGTTATGAGCATGTTAGAATTCGAAGAAGTAATTAAGGACAAAGTTGTTGATGAGCGCCAGATCCAACAAGAATCTAAAAAAGAAATTATAGGAAGTATAGTTCCTAAACGCGGACATACACTCTACGAAATAAATTTAAAGGAACATACAATTGAGCCTGCAGAATTTGAAGATCAGTCAGTACCATTTAAACAAGTTTCTGAAAAACCAACGTCCAAGGGTTTGGGTTTACAAACCAATAAAAACGGTTCAAAAAAAATTGTACTTGATGGTTTGCCTTCGGTTAGAAAAGTATTGATCAGAAAAAAGAACTGTATTTATATCTCGGCCCTAAACTACAAAAACGTTAAGAAGAAACTTATTAAGCGTGGTGTAATCAAGATCGTAAAGAAATGAAAAGAGGCCCTCAGTTCAACTGCCAAAATGAACCTAGCTACTCAGATCATGAAACCGTTCTTTTTTCTATAAGACACCCAGACTACTTTATGGATTCAGATTGTAACATACTAAAATTTGAAGATTTAGATAATGCAAGATCCTAAAAAAATACAGAAGCTCTCGAGGGAGAAGGCAATGAAGCTCGATAAACTGATTGATGCTGTTGAACGTAGAATTGCCCAATCACAAAATGACCTGGCCAAAAGCGTTTTAAAAGATTTCCTAGAACAGCTGAACATAAAGCGTGGACGTGTTGAGGAAATACAGAACCGAAGAACCACAACGCTCTTCAATAAGGCCTATGCAGATTTTACCAAAACAAGCAAGGCAGAGCTTGTTAAGTCCATAATAATTGACATCAATAATATTTTAGAAGAAAACGGTAAATTTTACCGGACCACAGCAAATGCCACTAAGGCAACTGAAATAGACCTGAAACGGATTGTCAACAGAAGACTTGGTATTGATAGTGACGGCTCGCTTTTAAAAAACGGATATATGAGCGGTGTTCTGGACGACACCAATGTAAAGTTAGACCTTCAGCGTTATGTATTTAAAGAAATGCTCAAAGGTGTAGGATATGAGGCCTTGAAAGAAGGTATAGAGATGAAAATCAAAGGTGAACCTGAAAAACTTGGTGTTTTCGAGAAACATTACAAAACCTTCAGTTACGATGTCTATGCTCAACTCAATGGTTTTACATCCAAATTATATGCTGATAAGTTGGGTCTTGAACATTTTATATACCAAGGAGGCATTATTGAAACCTCGAGAAAGTTCTGCAAAAAAAGAAATGGGAAAGTCTTTAGCACTGAAGAAGCAGAAAAATGGAAGGATGATCCTGACCTAAAAGCCATACCAAACAGGGAAACTTATAAATGGTTTATTGACAGAGGTGGCTATAATTGCAGGCATGATCCTGATTTTATCGTTAAGGAGGTGGCTTACGCTTTAAGACCAGATCTGAGAGAGATAGAATCCAACGCATAAAAAAAAGCAGTCCAGAAACGGGCTGCTTTTTCAACTCTAAAATAACACTATAAAACCAATACCAATACTTAAATATAACAAAAAAGAACTTATAAATTTCTTTTTATATATTTGTAACACTTCTGGAGCTTGCCTAGCTCAACAACATGGCAAATACATATTGTTTAATTAATATTTATTGCTATGGGCAAAAAAGATTCAAACGTAAAGTTAAAACGTAACGGTGTTGAAAAGTCAATACCGAAAAACCAATGGGATGCCATGAAAAAAAGTGGCAATACCTATGGATGGCACCTTGCTTCTGAAGTTTCCAAAGACACTTTAAAAAAAGAAGGTCAGGTTGAAAACAACCAGATCAAGGAGCTTACGTCCAAGGTTGAAGGGTTGGAGAAAAAAAACGGTGACCTTCAAAAAAAGGTTGATGGTTATGCAACCGAAAACAGTGATTTGAAAGAAACCATCACTGGTAAAGACAACCAGATCAAGGAGCTTCAATCTAATATTGATGGGTTGGAGGCTTTGAAAAAGGAACAAGCAGATCTTTTAGCAGAGCATGTGAAAGGGACTCCAAAAAGTGAAGTAAAGGCCAAGGATGATTCTAAAAAATCTAAGTAATGGCCAAGAAAACACTTATCAACAGAAAAAAAGGAACTGAGCACAAGGTAGATGATGCCGATAAAGTTCTGAAGAAATACAAAGGCGTTTTTAAGGAAAAGCCTGCGACACAGATCAGTGATGATGTCAGAAAAAAAGAACAGTCACTTGACAAGGCGAAAGCTATAGATGTAAAAGAAGCCAATCAGGTTGAAACATCTAAGGAAAGAAAATCAAAAAAATAATTTTTAGATAAATTATGTCATACACACACTTAAAAAAAACGTTGGCGGAAGTGCTGGAAACCGCATACCAAGTTCCAGAGGAAGACATAGCTGAATTGTTACCCGAACAAGAGGAAGAATTTAAGGCTGATGCTTTTAAAAATAAGTTTCTAGAGCTGGACAAAGAACGTATCCAAACCATAAACCAAAAAGGGAAGGATAAATTCGACCAAGGCTACAACAAGGCAACCAAAGAAGCCTTGACTGGATTTGAACAGAAAGTCAAAGAAGAATTTAGTATTGAAGACGACGACATTCAAGGTCTTGATCTCATCAAAAAGATAGTAGAATCAAGCTCCAAAACCTCGAAAGCCGATGTTTCAAAACTGACAGAAGATGAATTGAAATCTCATCCTGCAGTTATTAAGATTCTTAACGACAAGGACAAAACTTGGAAAGAAAAGGAACAGGAACTTCAGGAAGAATACGACACCAAAATTTCAACCTTTCAAAAGAAAGAGCGTTTTGGTAAGGTTTCTAAGAAAGCACTTCAGATTTTAGATTCTATGAACCCGGTGCTGTCATCCGATCCAAATCGAGCTGCAAACCAGAAGAATATTCTAATAGAAAAACTTCAGCAATTCGATTACCAGGAAGAGAATGACAGCTTCACACCATTGAAAGATGGAAAGCGTTTGGAAAACGATCACGGTCACGGTATTGGTTTTGAACAAATGGTTAAGGATACTGCAACTAAGTATTTTGACTTTAAAAAAGCTGATGACAGAGACAATCCGCCTCCTGGAGGTGATGGTGGTTCTGGTGGAAGTTCAAGGACTCCCAAAAATGAAGCTGAGTATGCCAAGATTATGTCCGACCGTTCTATTCCAATTGAAGAGCGTAAGGAAATCCGAGATGCGTGGAGTAAACAAGACAGCTAGTCTGAGCTAATTGTTTAATTAAAAATTTAAAGAAATTATGGCAGATTTAAGCCTCGCAAAACAATGCGATATAATTTTTAAAACGGAAGAAGTTTGGGAAGAGTCCCAAAAAATAACCGATATGTATACTGCAGATGCTGAAAGCATCAAGGCCTTAGCTGCTCAGCAGGCCAACAGAGTGCAGTTAGTGAGCAGCCTTGAGAATCCTGAGCTAGAAGACGATGTCGTTAAGGTTGTATGGATTGACAATTGTGGAGACGAGTTGGATGCAGACGTTCAAGATGTTTGTGATTTTGATGGAGAAGCTGCAGGATTGAATTCTAAGAACTTTCAGTTGAACTCTGAAAAGTCTTTTTCTTTTTCTGTAGACGAAAATGATTTAAGACGCAATAGATATTCTTTGGAAGAATATGTGGCGCGCCAATTGTTATCAAAGACGAAGTTAATGGACGAGTATCTTAACGCACAGTCATTATTGTTCTTATCTGCAAATGCAGGTTACAATAAAAATGCAGGAGGATATACGTTGAACGGTAGTACTTTGGAAGTTCCAGAATCTGATTACAATCTTGATCTTTTGGTTAAGATGGTGGTTGATGCAAAAATCAACAAGATCAGTGACCCTTTCTTATTAGATAGTGGTACGTTGTATCAGCAATATCTTAAAGCAGAATTGGATGCACGAAACAGTGAAGGTGATGGTGACAACAGAAGAAAAATGTTATTCCCTACTTCATTTGATTTAGTTGGTTTCCCAACTGCTCCAGTGACTGATTCTAGTTTCTTGGTGAACCCTGGTTCTTATGCTTTTGCGCATAGAAACTATAACCCAATGGAGCCAACATCGTTTAACCCTACAAACGGGTGGACACAACGTTACTCGATTCCATCCAATAACATTCCTGGTCTTAGATATGATATCTATTACAAGTATGAATGTTCTGGAAAGCGATTCAAGCACGTATGGTATGGTACAGTAAACTTCGGTTTCTTACTTAACCCTGTTGGCTGTGATGTTCAGGTTGATGCCGGACCACCAATTGTTAACGATCAAGTATCAGGCATTCTGTCTTATACCAAGGTAGCCAATCCTGAATAAGTATTTAAACAAGGGCGGTTTTTTTAGCTGCCCTATTATAAAAATTATGAAAGCGATTCATAAGGTTTTTATTGTTGCCTTGCTATTTGTGGGTACAACGGGATTCGGTTTAACTACTACCGACCTGAGCCAAAATTCGGAACCTGAAATTGTTATTTGCGATCAAGCAGATTCAAATTCAGTTGATCTAGTTATTTCAGAAATGGATTTTTCTTTTGATCTATCCATTGTGGTTGTCCATCAAGAGGATATACCATTTAATGATTTTTTAAAAACAAAGGAGCTTGATCATTCAATCTATGTTATCGACGATGTGGGTTGGCAAAGATTAAAAGCTTCTTATGATTATAAAGATTTACGATGTCCTAGAGACGGTTTAAACCGTAGATAGTGGTGATGTCGCTAAAAATAAAAAAGCCGTATATCAACTATACGGCTTTTTAAAAAATCGTGAGGTAGAGCAGGAGTAGATCGTTGGGCTCATATCCCAAAGGTCACGGGTTCGAATCCCGTCCTCGCTACAAAGTCCCGGGACGTATTAATCCTTGTTTGTCGACAATGTAGGCCGTAATGATGCCAAAGGTCAATTGAACATCCGGGACTGCTTATTACTAAGCTTTTCATGTGTTCAAATCATTATTAGACTGACGTGGGAAAGACCTCTTTTAAATAAATGTTATGAAAGACTGTTTTAAAAATCTCGTTGGGCTTTCACAATCTGAATGTGATTGCTATGTTTTTGATGAATCGTTAAAGGAAAGTAATCTTGGCCTGTTTATAGATGATCTTGAGGGTATTGACCTCCAATTACTTAAGAGCGCAATTGGATGCGGTGAAACACTTCAAAAAGCATTTGAAAAATCATACAGCTCGGCCATTAATTTCTTTGAGAGTGATCTTCAGGTATATATCTCTGAAAGCCATAGACAAAAATACAGTCCTTATGTGGGTCGTATCGGTGAACGAAAGTTTGACAGACCCATTGGAACTTCAACCTTATCTGGTTTAAAGCTTGAGACAAATAACATTGACAGCGCTTCAATAGTGATAAAGAACATATCTTTATTTTTTGATGCTGTAGGTACCATATCATTGCAGGTTTATAAAAACAATGAGGCACTTGGTGATCCTTATGAAATAGAAGTGGTTGACGGTGTTAAAGAATTTACTTTACCAGACGCACTTAATCTTCCTATCTCAGAGTTTGGAGTCAAAAACGATTATTATTTTCTCTATACTTCAGATGGACCACAACCACAGAATAATAAAAGTTCCTGCAGCTGTAACGGTATTGAGTCCATTAGAGGTAAATTCTTAAAACCTAAAGGTGTTTCTGGTACAGCGTACCATGACCTAAAACAGGATTCAACTTATGCATTTGGACTGAGTATCAACGCAACAATTAGCTGCAGTATAGATAGTATGCTGTGTGATTTTATGGTAGACAGTACTTTCAACCGTAGGGCAGGAATAGCATTGTGGTATAAAGTGGGAGTTCTTATGATAGAAAAAGTGTTCTCATCACGTGAAATAAATTATGATACCATGAGCGATCGTGAATACCTCTATGGACGAAAGCGAAAGTTTGAAAAAGAATATAAAAACCTATTGGTATGGTTGTCTGAAAATACAACTATAAAAAATTCAAACTGCTTTATCTGTAATAACAATAAGCGCATGACAATGGGTAAAAATTTGATATGATTTACAGGGAAGCCGAAAACTGAACAGAGTAGGCATGTAACCATGAAAAATTCAAGAAGATGGTAACAAATTTTAACAAAAAGGATTTAGTTGAATTCGGCAAGGAAAGAATTTAAATTAAAACGGTCGGTGTTTAACAGCACCGACTTTTCAATATGACCTTAGAAGAGTTCCAGAATAATTTAGAGAATGCCGTAGAGCGCACCATAGAGGATTTAAAGCCAACTATGGAGGAAGCTGCTTTAACAGCAAAGGCATTCATAAGAAATAGAATTCAAAATAACGGTATAAGTAGAAATTATTCAAGAAATTCTTTACCTACATTTTTTTTTAGAGGTAAAGGACTAAAAAAATCGACTGAAAGTTATTTAGATAATAAGGACAAAGATAGAGAAGGTGTTAGTTATTCAGAATGGAGACAAGTAAACGGATTGCCAATTAATAATGTTAGATTAACCTTCACAGGGAAGATGTTTGCTAATTGGCAACGGCCTGGTCATTACAGAAGAGGATTTGTAGTGGGTGGTTCTGTTGGAGGTACCGATAAGGCAACCAAAAACAAACTCGCGTGGAACAAAGCCAGGTACCCAAATTTTGACCGAGTCAAGGAAGATGAAAAGGAGCTTCTTAAAGAAAGCTTTCTGAAGCCTAAGATAGTTGAACTACTTGACAAAAACTTGAAACTATGAACGCTATAATTGCATCCATTTTAAAGTCCAAGCTCAGCGAAATAGAATTCGTAGATAAGAAGGCAGGTCTTGTCCACACAGCTGAAAAATCTGAACCAACAGATGTAGAAGGAGCATTTGCAGTCCGGAAGTTTCCCATTAGCAACGATGTGGATTATGAGGAATGTTTTAATTCTGGTGCATTTAAAGACTTGATACCAAACTCCAAGAGCAAAGGGATTCTATATTTTGAGGACAATGGAAGTGTGCCAATAGAGGGAAGAACTGGATCACAAAACTATAGGTCTAAATTACGTTTGGTTTGTTGGATCAACAATAGGATGATTCAAGGAAATAACTCTGAGCCTATTGCACATTTATTGATCAACCAAATTAGACAAAGTTTGGAGATAGGATATTTTAATGAAAATAACATCTCAAGAATAAGGGTATCATCAACAAATATAGTATCCAATGACCTCAAGCTATTTTCAAAATATACTTATCCAAGTGAGAGCTTAAAATATCTAATGTTTCCATACGAGGCATTTGGTATTGACTTGAGTGTAGAATTTTCAATCGGCCAATCTTGTTTGCCGGATTTGGTAATCGAATCAGCAAACTGTAATCCAGAAGAATCATGATACAGTTTTTATTCAATGCATTTTTGATATCAGCTATAACTTACCTTTACATGACAGTATTGAAAAGCTATTTGTTAAGTGAATGGTTCCAATTCGGGTTTAAAAAATTTGGAAAGTACGAGGGGACTTGGAAAGAGTATTTGTATATGCCTATTTGGGGATGCCAATATTGTTTTGCAGGTCAATTTGCACTATGGAGTTTTATTATTTTATTTGATTGCTACCATGTGTTTCTGCACTTGGGATTCATAGCAGTTTCAATTTTATTTACAAAAATCATCTATGACAGAACTAAAGACTATTAAACCAGAGGTAGGTTTTAAATTTGAGGCCAATGGAAAGAACTTTGTTATTGAAGACAAACTATCCATAGCACGTGCAATTGAAGCTTCAAAGTTAGAACTTGAACTGTTTGATCTATCCTCAAAAACAATCAAAAATATTTTGATTGGGGCTTACAATGATCTTAATGGTACCAACAAGGACCGATCTGTAAAATTTGCAGATGCAGCTATTAAAATCCACAACCTGGTCAATAAGATACAGAGCAATCTTAATTTTAAGGACGTAGCTGTTTTAAGGTACTGCGCGCTTTATATTAATCATTCTGAAGAAGACAGAAGAACGATTTCAGAGGAACAAATATCAGAAAAGATTAATCACTGGCAGGAGGCAGGATATGAAATATCGGGTTTTTTTTTGCTAGTACTGTCTGTGCTTCCAAGCGTGAAGAAAGACTTCAGCAAGTACATGGAGGATATTTCAAGCAAAGTAATAAAGGAAAGCCAAAAGAAAACAAAGAACAATACCTAGACGTTGACAGGATCAGCATCGATAAAGAATACTCGTCATTAATTTACCAAATTTCAAAAGGAGACGTTACACAATACGAAGCTCTGAAAAAAGTAGACGAAGAGGAATTTTACCATATTCTACAGAGCCATCAAAAAAGGATAGAGTTTGAATCAAAACATCCACGTGTGCCATTTTTTTAATCTTTGAACCATTCGAAAATATAATCTCCTGGGCCAAGGCTAGTTTTTAATGTATGGAAGCCCTCATCATTAAAAATAGCATCAGCTGTTTCTGTCCCACTATTTTCTCTTTGTATTTTTACTTTATAATTTCCATGTGATTCCGGAAACTCATCTTCTAAATTTATATAAGGCATAACTTTAATAATTTTCTATATATCCTATAATGGCTATTATTAATATAATGATTACAAAAACCAATTTGCTGTGTCTAAATCTGAACATCCACATTCTAGGGTCGTTGCTTTTATAGTTTTTCATAGGGCTATTTATTTGCTTCAAATTTAATACATTTGTAATACTTACCACTGGAGCGTTCCGAAGCTCAACAATAACGGAATTTACATTTTAATCCATTCCGTTATGGCAAATGATGAAGTATTAATTAAAGTAGCTGCAGACCTTTCTCAGCTTAAAGAAGATTTTAACAATCAGGAAGCGCTATGGACCAAACACAACCAAGCGGTTAAGGAGGGCGAAAAAGCCATAAAAGACTATGTTAAAACTACTGTGGCAGAAAACAAGAAAGTTGACAAGGCCATACAATCAAACATCGATAAAGTTGCAGCTGAAGGAAAGGCGCTCGATGCATTAGAAAAGAAATTTGAGACACTTGGAAAGAAGAACGAGAAATCATTCGACACCAAAAAAATAGATGATTTCAACAATAAACTTGCTAGTGTATCAAAAAACATAAACAACTTAGAGCAGTTCGACCTTGATGTTGATGACATTGATTACCTAACAAAAAAACTATCTACAGCACAAGATGATTTCGAGGCACTGAATGTTCTGGTGGATTTCTTTGAGGGAAAAATGAAATCTTCAGCTTCTTCAGTTGCAGATTCATTTGATGTTATAAAGAAGAAGATAGACGAAACCAAACTAAATATTTCATCAACAGAAGGATTCATTAAGGAGATTGATAAACGTATAGATAAAACTGCTCCAGGTCTTACACAAGCCTCTTTAATTACAGAGCGTGATGCTGCAGCACAAGCCTTGAGGGAAGAGAAGGTTGCGTTGGCCGATTATCAATCTCAACTTAAAAAAGCACGTGAAGAAAATGTTTCCATGGCCACACAGCTTAGACGTGTTAAGGACGAGCTTGTACAGTTGGAAATTGAAGGAAAGCGTGGCGGTGATCGATGGATTGAACTATCGGAAAAAGCTGAAACCTATAACGATGCCATTGCATCCACAAATTCTGAATTACGAAGAACGGCTTCTACCACCCAGGGACTTGACAACATTATAGGAGCTGCTACAGGAATTGTAGCAGCTTTCACGGTTGCACAAGGAGCCACGGCACTGTTCGGTGAAGAAAATGAAGACCTAGAAAAATCATTGGTTAAAGTCACAGGTGCAATAGCGTTGCTAAATGGGCTTCAGCAGATCCAGACAGAGCTTTCAAAAAAAGAAACCATTGCGGCCAAAGCACTGACTTTTGTGAGAGCTCAGTATGCATTGGCCACAGATGCAGGTGCAAAATCGACCGTAAGATTGGCTGCAGCAACAAAGTTATTGGGCATAGGTTTATTGGTTGGTGCACTTGCAGCTATAGTTGTCTATTGGAAAGATATTTCGAAGTTCATAGGAATAATAAGTGATAAAACGGAAAGGCTTAATGATGTTCAGAAAAAATCAAATGAAATTGCAGGAGATCAGATTGCTAAGCTTTCTATACTTGTAGATCGAGTTAAGGAAGGGGAACTTTCATTCATTCAGAAAACAGAAGCAGTTGAGAATTATAATAAAGAGTTTGGAAGTACATTAGGTACCGTTAAGAGCTATACCGAGCTTGAGAAGAAACTCATTGAGCAAGGTGCCGATTATATTGCTTATTTAGGATTGAAGGCAAGAGCAGAAGCCGCTTATCAACTTGCTGTAGAGAAATCAAAGGAAGCGCTTGAAAAAAGAAATAACACAGAAATTGGTTTAACTGATGTAGCTGTTTCAGCAGGTTCTTTTGTTGGTCAGGCGACAGGTGGGCAATTTTTAACCCCTGGTGAAGTATCCCAAATTTCAAACAATGTTGATGCCAACGATTTAGAAAATGATTCAAAGGCATTTTTAGAAGAGCAGGAAAAACTACAGGCCGAATTAGAGAAGTTGGCGAAAAAACTCGGCATAACTATCAAGACCGAAAATAAGGACCTGGTAAAAGAATATGAAAAACTGAGTGATGTACTCGCTTCTTTAATAGACCAACAGGAAGCTTATAGAATCAATGCGATAGAAAACTCTAGAGAGCGTGAAAAAGAAATCTTAAAGGCACGGTTGAATGATGAGCGAGACAAATACAAATCTGAAATCGATAACCTGAAGGTTTCAGAAGAAAAAAAGGCAAAACTGAGGGAGGCGTTCAATAAACTTTACAACGAGCAGACAGGTGCAGCTTATGAGCAATTGAGAAAGGATATTGCCGCAGTTGATAAAAAATATAATGAAGAACTTGAAAGCGTACAATTTAAAGCACTTTCGGCTATAGATGCAATACTGGTTTCTGAGACCGAGAATGACCGTGAAGCAATACAAGAGCGATGGGATAATATTCGAGATGAGATTGAAGATCAAATTGAGAAGACAAACGACAAATTTAAAAAAGAAGGACTTCGTGTCGTATTGGATGAAATAGACACGGCCGAATCCAAGGAACTGGAAACCTTTGACAGAGGTGCAGATCTAGATAGGGTTGATAGAGAAAAGGAAATCGCCCAATCTATACTGGCCATACAGCAGGCCAACATATCAGAGATCATAAATAATGAAGAACTCAAAAGGTTTCAATTACTTAACCTTGAGCGCGACTACCTAAATGAGATCCTCTCTACATATCAAGATTCATTTGATAGTTTGGAAGACCAGGGGTTGTTCAATGAATTGGTAGACACCCTGGTGAACAGTTTGGATTCAGACGAGATACTTGAAGCCGGAAACAAGCTGAAGGAAGCGTTTGGAGAGGACATTGCAAAAGAGGTATTGCAAACCGTAGGTGCACTTAAAGAAGTCGGGAACGAGATAGATGAGATTGCTAAAAAGTCTGGTTCAGAAATAGGAAGTGAGATTGCGCAAGCGTTTGGTTCTATAGAAGGTTTTGCAAAAAAACTTGGAGAAACATTAGGTATAGAAGGGGAAAAATTAAATGAATTCATACAAGCTTTTGCTGATTTTGCAATAGTAACATACGATTCTATTAAACAAATTGCCGAACTCGAAGTTCAAGAGAGACAAGCTAAAGTAAATGCTATTGAAGAAGAAATTGATTCTGTAGAGGATGAGCTTGAACGCGAACAACAGTTATATGAAGACGGATATGCCAATAATTATGATGCTCGAAAAGAAGACCTAGAAGATCTAAAGGCAAGAAAAAAAGAGGAGGAAGAAGAGCTTCAAAAAGCACAAAAAAGACGTGCTGCATTTCAAAAAGCTGAATTTTTAATCCAAACAGCTGAGCAATTAGGAAACCTAATTACTTCTGCAACAAACATTTTTAGAGTAGCAACTAGTCTTTTAGGACCTTTTGGAGTTCCTGTAGCTATAGCAGCTATTGGTACAATGTTCGGTGCATTTGCCGTTGCAAAAACCAAAGCTTTCCAAGCTATTGGAGATGGAGGTGGCCAAAGCTTTAGGAGAGGACTTGGAGAAGGGGCATTAAGCTTATCGGGACCAAGACACGAAGAAAAAGGGTTTGGTCTATACAATTCTAAAACTGGTGAACGTGTAGCGGAGTTTGAAGACGGTGAGGATGTTCTTGTGGTAAACAGAAGCCAAAAGAAAAAATACAAGCATATTATCGATGCTTTAATTGCAGATGCACAAGGTCGATCAAACATAGATTCTACTTTGGAAAGCCATTACCATGTTCCATCAGTTGGTAGGGAGTCACTTAAAGTAATTAAGCGCGTTAATGAAATTACAGTTAAATCTCAAAGAAACAAGGAAGAGGCTTCTAATAACGATACTAAACTTTTAGAACAAATAACAAAGTTTAGGGAAGAATTTAAAGATGAATTCAAGGGCCACAGAAATGAACGTGATGATGAAATCAAAGCCTGGGAAACAAAGGAGTTCTTTTATGTTAAAAAAGGCAACAAAACCAAAAAGTACCGGAAAGAATGAAAATCATATACAGAATATCATCTGGGTTTAACTTAAATGAAAACTATAGGGATGTAACTCCATATTCCGGCAAGGATCTAAAATTGACATGGAACAGGGAAGATGAGCGTCGTTACGATTTTAAAAAAGAACTTAAGGAGATTACGCTTTTACGTGATGATTACCGTCACTTCTTAGCCTTAGAAACCTCTCAGGACAGATGTGACCTACAGACGTTGAGTGTCTATTTGGATTGTAATGGCAATGAGCAAGATTATTTTCTTTTGTTTCGTGGTACTTTCAGTATGAGCAATGGCCAATGGGATTTGGATAGGTGCACCGTTAAATTTGAATTAGAGCCTAAGGATCCCTATAAATGTATTGAAGAGAATGATGAAGATGAAAACATCTTAGGTTATGATATTCCACGCAAAGCTAAGCTACGCCTAAAGTTTGGTAATGAAGCATATCTATGTTTAGCGGCTGGGGGAAGTGATGATATACCTGATTGTAGTGAGCAATTTATTGAACAAGGTAAATGGACTTTTATAAAGAAAAGACATATTTTTCAAGATTTTGATGAATTTGGGATCGCTTTTTTATACGCCAGGCATTATCTAGTTTGTGATTGCAATTATGAGCCTTCTTCAGAATGGACGTTATTAGAAGAATGTGAAGAAGGAGAAAAAAAATACGTAAAACCAATAGTTGGTAACCCCGAAAACATTGCTGATGTAAACGACAGGGGCGATATCATTATTTTTGAAGAAGAAACCATTCAAGAGATAGATAATGGTAGAAAGCTTCACGAGGTGATGGAAGGACTTCTTTTTTCTTCATGTAACAATCTAAACCTAAATATTGTATCCGATTTCTTTCAGTGGAATCCAGAAAACGTATCGGATATAAATTACGTTACAGGTGAATTGAACAAACTGACCAATATTCTTATTTTCCAAAAATCAGATGTAAAAAGACCTTATACCTCAAATAACGCAACAAAAGGCGAAACTAATTTTATTGACTTACTTGAACAAATTATTGAAATGTTTAATCTAGGTTACAAAATGATTGGAAACAACATTTTAAGAATTGAACATATCAGTTGGTTTGAAACTGATTTGGGTATCAATCTTATGGCTATCGATAAAAAGCGATTGTTAAGAGGTACAAAAAAATATAGTTATGATAAGACAAAACTCCCCAAATATGAGAAGTTTGAATTTATGGAAGCAGGATCAGAAGATTTTGTGGGCAGCGACATTGTATACGACTCTAATTGCGTTAACAACAACCAGGAAAGCAAGTCCGAAATAAAAGTTGATAATATCACAACTGATATAATGTACTGCATGGAAAACCCAGATCCAGATGGTGAAGTTTCTGATGACGGGTTTGTACTGATCGCATGCGACCAAAATTATAACGTGTTTTATGAGGACGGAATCCTCACCAATAACACGGTTGTCAACAATGTCTTGAGTTGGGCCCATCTTCACCGTGATTTTTGGAAACATGGCAGGGTTCTAAGGGAAGGTACGATCAATGGCCAACCAATAGAATTTGAAACCATAGTGCCAACAATAAAGCAGGATCAGTTCAGTGTGGTTATGGACTGTAAATATCTAAAGCTTTTTGATCCCCTCGATAAACTTAACGGTTCTTTGGGATGGGGTTTTCTCTCTTCTGCAGAACTTCAACTTTCAAAGTGCAGCATGAGTATTGAATTACTTTTGGATACCATTGAACAAACAACATATGAGGAAATATTAGGGGATTTTGATTCTGATTTTTCTGATGAATTTGACTAATTAAAATATTATGAGCTTTTACAACAAACAAAAAAATCCATTTCCTTTTTATGAACTTGAGGGAGATGTATGGACGAACACTAAACCAAAATGGCACAAAAACAATTGCAATGGCTGTTGTTATGAGCATAAAGTTTTAGTGGGCAATCATTATTTTCAACTACCTGTAAACAACGAAATATTAAGCTACAGTGAGGTAAATAGTATTCAACTAAGAAAAGTTTCTGATAATGTAGTGATAGAGGATTTAGAATTTCAAGCAACGGTTATTTCAGATTCGCAGGGAAATAAATATTTAAGTATTAGACTAAATATCATTCAAGATTATGTAGGTGATGAATATTATTTAGCCGTATCCACAGAATATGGAAGCTACTATTCAGAGACGTTTTGTGTTTCACAATTAAACAAAGATTATATTGGAATAGAGTGGGCTTCGACCAACGGTAAAGTTGGTGAAATGGTGTACCTCAATGATTTTAAACACTCGATTAATATTGAGGCTAAAATAGTGAGTTCTGAGCCTGAAATCGAAGAAGAAACGGAAGAAGATGGTTTTGGTAATGAAGTACCGACATTACAAATATTAAAACAAGGACATGAGCTGTCTTTTGTGGTGCCAAATTTTATTGCCCAGGCATTATCGGCCATACCTCTTCATGATAAAATAAATTTTATAAATAGACGAATAGGAGAAATTACTCAAGAACTAGAAGTGAAGAATAAATATGTAGAGCTAAAAATAACACCGGAAAAAGATGGTTGTAATTCTTACATAGAAATAAATTTTATTGACGAACTTATTGTGTCAACTTCATGTAAAGAAGAAATCACAGCCTTTAATAACCCACCTATTGTTGATATAGTATGGGATGACACAGGAACTCAAGAAAGTAGGTCATGCAATACCGAAGAAGGGTGTACAGAAACTTTAAGAAAATCAGATCTTACTATGGATCCAGACGGTAACTTGGATTCTATTATATGGCAAAAAAAATTGCCTGGATCAACAATATGGACAGATCTCGAATCTGGTGATACCATTGATATTGAAGAAACAGATACTGGTACTTATCAATATCGACTTAAGGCTATCGATACAGAAGGTTTGATTGGGTATTCTAATATTTTGGCCTATCGAGTCCTTACACTTAGTGAGTCCACTTCTCCACAAATAATAGAGTTGGACTCTTATGTTTCTCAATGCTCATCTTCGGGAGGTACTGTTAAAACATTTGATATATCAGCAGCATCAAATCAAACAGTTAGAGGAAAAATACAAGTGGTTGCTTATTATGGCAGCGGTTTTGTATTAAAAATATTTGACAACACAACTGGCAACGAATTAAATGAATTGTTCAATTGGGATGGAGGACCTATTGGAGCAGAAACACACTTTGATTTTGTGCTCGATAGTTCAGGAATGGGTAAATATAGAATGGAACTTTGCCTAAATGAATGTGGTGCAGCAGGATATTACACTGGTGCTATAAAGATGAATCTTTTAGATGTTGATAACATATCCGAAATTGATCAAGAATTAACACTCAGTAGATATTTTAATTGCCAATAAAGAAATTTATAAGTTCTTTTTTATTTTTGATAGTAGTCGTCGAGAAGTTCACAGATTAAATATTCTAGGGCATCAGAAGTGTGTCCGTATTTCTCGTACTTCTCACCTGTATCTGGGTCTTTTTCCTTTTCCTTTAGCTTGCCATCAAGGCCTTCCTTCAACCACTGCATATCTGCAATAAGATTTTTGCAACTAGGGTCTATAATTAAAACGACAGTATATTCAACGTTTCCATAAGGCACTTTCAGTTTAAGTTCCAAAACCCTATCAACAAAATCACGCCGGTTTAAAACATTCTTGTTTTTCTTAGGCACCTTATCTGAAGAGCTGCTGATGTAGGGTGTCAATATTTCTCTAACCGTATCAAATTGCGTATGGTCCCCACTTCCTGCCTGTCTGTAATCTCCAGATGCATCACCATAGAACAATACAAAAGGATCATAAATACCATAATCATCAACAAAATGTTCAGTTACTGCCCTTGTTGAATTGTGTGGACTAGCAAGACAATACTCTTTGAAAATACGAATCTGAAATTCAAAAGCATTTCTGTCATACTCTGTTTGTGAGGCCAGTAAGGTCATATATGGCTTCGCATTGAAGTCATAGGTCAGACTGATTGGAAGCTCTGGTTTATAAACAACAGGTCTTACGTGTTCTGATTTGGTGAATTTTTTAAAGAAAGAACTTCCGGAACGTCCAAACGGAAAACCGTAAATGTATTTGAGTCCCTCGTTTTCAGAAAGGTTCGATAGCCTTATGTCTATGTAATTATCTGGTAAATGGTGTTCATTCCAATAGGTAGAATAAATACAAACGGCTTTATTTTCTATTTCGTGATAATAGAAACGCTCAGGATCAGTGACACTTTCCTCTATTTCCTTTTCATATTCTTGAAGTTCAAACATATCGGTCAACCACTTCACGACTCCTACAGCTGGAGACGTATTTATGCAACATGGGTTGAAAGGCGTGAATCCCGTATGGTCTTGGTTATCTTCTAGATAAATAATCTGCAGTGTTTGATCATTATAAAATAATCCAGGCTGAGAAAGCCTGGCAAGGATTACTGCCTTCAGTGCTTCCTCTTTCGTGTCCTTTGTCTCATCCAATTCAGCCCATCCGATTTCCTTTCCATCGTGGGCCATATAGTTATCCAATGAGGCCTTGAATATGATAGCACCGTTTAAGAAACTAACAATCCCTTTATAATTATCGAACTCATGAATCTTTTTGAAATGTCCGGGCGGTTTTTTATCGATAACATAATGTCCATGTGGATTTCCCTTTGCATCATATTCAGTAAGGTTAAAGTTCTGCTGCCATACTTTTCTAACTGCAACCATTGTAGATTGTGTGAGCTGCATATAAGTATTGGCGGCAATCATGCCTTTTATTTTTGGTGCATTAAGGACATAGAATCCAGATTTGATTCCGATAAGGTGTGATTTCCCTGCTCTTTGTCCGGCCATATTAAGTGTCAATGGCCTCCTTGATTGATAGACTTTTAGTTGCGGAGTATGTAGTTTAATAATGTGATCATCCATTATATTCTTGGATAATTACAGTTCGTGGTGACATTGGTTCAATTTTTTCACCTCCAGAAGTTACATCAACACGTTTAACGGAATAAGGCTCCAATCTTATGATTTGTTTTTCTACAGCCATGATTGCTCTTATACCTGCAGGTGTCCCCTTATAATCCTTTTTCAGACTTCTTTTAAGCTGTTGAAGCTCTGCGATCTTGGCCTGTCTTCTGGTTTCCATATCGATTTCAGCATCAGTCTTCCATGATTTATAGGCATCAGCAATATATCGCTTGGCCTGTCTTGTGCTTATTCCCCATTCGTTGCGCATCTGCTTGCGCATGAAGTCTTCCTGGACACCATCAATGATCCAACCTTGAACTGTTAAAATTCTCTTTTCTTTTGTAACCTTGCTTACTCTCATCCATTCGGGTACATGCGCTTTATAACTTCAATATGCCTTTTAAGTTCGAAAATACGGTCATTCAGTTTTATCCGCTCTCGCTCTCTCATGATTCGGATTTCACTTTCATCATCCTGAGCAATTATACTGTTATCATAAGCCCTAAGTGCATCTTCATTAATGCCCTTCTCAGTCTCCAAGTAATCAATAATAGTATCTCTCATTTCGATAAGTATATTATAATCTTTTTTTGACATCCGTAAAATCGTTTAATGTTAGACTTCCATTCTCATGGGTAAAACTAACATTAATTCCACGCTTTTCGCAATAATTCAAATATCTGATGATTGTACTTTGAACGAATTTTGGTTCTATTTCTGTAAACCTACCTTTTCTGTTGGTGTGTTCACAAGCTATCATACAAGTACCAGAACCCAAGAACCAATCAATCACGATGTCTTTAGGGTTCGTGGTATCAAGTATTGAATCAGCTATCATAACCACTGGCTTAGGTGTAGGATGATTTTCCAATTGATAACGATCTGGATTAGCTCTTGATACAGCAGATGGATAGTTCCAAACATTGGAACGTATCCTATCCTTCAACTGAAGATGTGAAAGGTGTTTAGCCTTGTCACCGTTCTTGAAAATATAACACCATTCGTTATTGTCTTTATAGAACTCACCTCCCTGATCAACTATATCCTTATTCCACAGTGCCTTGGCTCGTTCATCAGAAAACAAGAAACACATTTCGTGCTTGGCCCTGTAAAAAGAACCGTTGGCCATCATGTCCTTGTTCCAAACACAAACTTGTTTTGGTTGTGGATTTTTATAGATAAGTCGAGCAGCTTCGGTCATGTGCCATGCATGTCTGAAATCCATAAAAATATAGTGGATTGCACCAGGCATTGAATTGTCAACTGAGGTTTGCATAATAAGTGCCAAGAACTTTACAAACTCATCATCTGTCATTTCCCCTGCTCCTTCAGCAAAATCCTCATGTTTCTTTTCGTTCTTGTTGGTAAAGAAGTTTGCTGGCAGATTGTACGGTGGATCACAGTTAACGATCCTAGCTTTATCATCCTTCATCAGTTCCTTCACCTTTGAAACATCCTTGAAAGAACCACATAATATCCGATGGTCATTTATTTGAAATATATCACCAGGCTTTATAATCACATTTTCATCTACATAGACATGATCCTCTTCTGCTGATTCCACATCAACCAAATCGAATTGTTGCTCGAAGCGTTCCATTGAAAACTCAGGAATATTTATCGAAGTATCGACTTCACTAATATCAATATCAAACTTGGAAACAAAATCAAACAATCCCTGATTGGTAATTTTAGCATAGTGGGATGAATAAATAAGAACCAACTCTGCAGCTTCTTTTAGATCACTGCAGTCTAAGAATGTCGCTGGCAATTGTTTTGGCACATCCACACCGGAATCGATAAGGTTTTTCAAATCCATGAATCGGTGTTTACCATCAAGGCAATATAACTTTCCGTCACTCTCCCAAACTTTAAACGGATCCACAAATTGATATTTCAATAACGAAGCTTGAAGCTTTTCATCACCAGATGGAATCCACTCCTTAAAATTTTTCTGTTGGATGAATTGAAGTGACTGCCATTCGATTGGTTTAGTTTTAAGTACTCTAGAAGTTAGGATTTGTTCAGACATTTATTTTGTGATTATAGGACATAGAATGACATTACAAACTTACAAAAAAGAACTATATGGTTTCTTTTTTAGATGTAATTTTAGATCTCTCTCAAGGTTTTGGTAGTTTACAGCTGTGTAACGAAGCACTTTCCAACCGCATATCTGAGCCAGATTATATTTTTCACAATCCTTGGTGTAACCGCCAATTGTGGTATGTCCGCTCTTTTCACTCATCAGCCCTTCATATTCGATAGCGATCATAAGTTCAGGAAGTGCCCAATCAAAACGGAACTTCCTCTTGTGGTGGAACTGAAGTTCTTCTTCTGCTTTTGGAATGTCTCCGTTGCGATGAAGGAGCCATAAAACGGTTTTAATTGCTTCTTTTTCGTGCGAAATCTTGCCATTAATGGTATATTTTTTGTCTAAAACGTTAGTTTTCTTACCGTTTTCGTGCAAATTATTACTCAGTTTGAGCTTTTCTATGTCTTTTCTGGACCAACCCATATTTTAGTTAATTGTGGCGAATTCGCCATGATTAGAAATTTAAAACGTTTCACAACAGTTGCTATAAACCATTAAAACGTTTCATAGCTTGGTGTTAGGCGTCATTTGAATTAAAACATTCTAAGCATAATTCAGGCGCATAATCGCTACTATCACATAATTGATGCAAAGGATCATCATCGTCATTGTCGTCAGGAAAGGGTATGTAATCACCACATTTTTGGCAAAGCCCTTCCGATTTCATACAATAGGCACATCTTTTCGGCTCATTGTTGAATGAATATAGTTTATCATTGTAATTCTCGCATTGAGAACAAACATCGCCTAACAATGTATAACCGTCAGGCTTGTTTTCTGTTTCCTTTGAAAGTTTTTGCTCATTCATAATTTCTGTATTTTTACGTTAATTAGTTTTTAAATTCACGCCCGAACGGTTATACCAGCGTTGTAAAACATTTACCACTTAAGTTTAGGAAGAACATAATTCTTATTAACCCATCTTTTTTTAAACCCTTTTTTATAGACAGTGCAATTAATACCATCAGGTCTGTGAACTCGAAATGTAGTTTCATCTTCCGTTTCAGGTTTAAAAAAATATTCATTTCCTCGAGAATCAAATACAATTTGTATCTGTTCACTTCTGTCTATAAATTTTGGTTTCATTGTCTTTTTAATTGCTAAATTCCAATCCGATTGTATTTGATTTGCTACACTCATTTAAAAAACGTTTTACAACAAAGTATATAATTAATGCTTTGTTAGGTTAAATTTATATTGTTCAATACTTATTGACGTTCAGTGTCAATGAACGGTATATTTTAGTGAACACGCACTAATCATATACGATATACGTTGTGAAACATTAAAAAGGCAGATCGTCATCAGGAACCTCTGGCAATTCTGCCTTTGGAGGTTCAAACGCATCTTCTGGTTCTGAAGGTTCAAAATCATCATCCCATGAATCATCTATCTCGTTTAGGTCCTTGAATCGCATATACCTCAATTCGCTAGAATCTAAAACTGCAGCACCTAATCCACCCTCTCTGGTTTTGGCCGTATAAATTTCACATTGTCCTGTGGCAGGTGTCCTGGCCTCATCATCCCATTCATCTATTTTATAATATTCCGGTCTTAAAAGAAACTGTACGACATTAGCATCTTGCTCAATGGCTCCAGACTCACGTAAATCTGACAACTTTGGTCTGGGCATACCTCCTCGGGTTTCAACTGCTCTGGATAATTGAGATAAAGCAACTACCGGAATCTGAAATTCTTTTGCAATCGCTTTCAATTTTCTGGAAATATGAGCGATCTCCTGCTCTCTGTTTCCGTTTTTGTTATTGGCAGATCCCCTCATCAGCTGAAGGTAATCGATGTATACAATCCTCACTTTCTCCTGCCTTACCCATTTACCGATTATCGTTTTGGCTTCGGTAGTGGTAGTTTCTGATCCGTCGTGAATGTGTATTGGTAATTTCTTTATTTTTTCGGATTCCCTTAAAAGCACCTCTTTCTCCGATGGCGTGAGTTGGTTCTGTTTTATCCTGCTTGATTCGATACCGAATTCATTAGCTGTGATACGTCCAACCAATTCAGTATCGCTCATCTCAAGTGAAATGAAACCTACTGCAAAACCGTTTTCTGCCTGAAACTTAGCTTCATTGAGTACAAAAGCCGTTTTTCCCATACCAGGACGAGCAGCTATGATCACCAAATCATTTGGATGATAACCGTTGGTGCGGTTGTTTATTTTAGTGAACTTGCTCGGTACACTGGCCTTTGGGTTCTTACCCTGCTCAATCATCTTGTCGTAGACGCTGCTCAGTGTTTCTGCCTTTTTTCTTAAAAGCCATTCCGATGTATCGTCAAGTGATTTCTGTGACTCCTCCAGAAGATCAAAAATATCCTTCGTCGGGTCGTATGCCTTTTCAATGATGTTGCTCGCCACTTTTATGGATTCCCTCTGCACGTAGAACTGCATGATAATACGGCAATGCTCTTCGATATGAGCTGAAGAAGAAACACGTTGTGTCAATTCGATCAGATAAAAATCACCACCTACTAGATCCAGTTGAGCTTTAGATTTCAGTCTATCCGAAACAGTTAGCAAATCGATTTTGACGTCTTCAGAAAACAGCTCGTAGATTGCCATAAAAATATACTTGTGAGCGTCTTTGTAGAAAACATCTTCGTTATCGCTTATGGTTTCAATAGCTTCATAAACTCCCTGTCTGTCGATCATCATTGCTCCGAGGATCACTTCCTCAAGATCTATGGCCTGAGGAGGCATTTTCCCTTTTTCAAGTGAGATTATCGAGGACCTGTCGGTTTTGGTTTTGTCGTAAGGTTTTGGTTGGTTCATCAGTATCGTTCTGGTGCTGTTGCTTGTTGTTGGCTAAAAGTTTGGTTTTTTCGATTATCTTTAGATTGGTTGGCTATCCATGCCCTTGTGTATTTCCTCAGACGTGGTAAAAGTTGATCAGCTTCCCATTGCATTTTATTCTGATGAATTTCGATATCGATGGTGTCGTTAAAATTTTCGATTAAAATATTCCAATCATTGACCGATTTTTTATTCTGCATTTCAAAATCGTTATACTCGATTTCCTTTTCAGATTTTAGAAATTCGTGCGCGCGTTTTTCTCTCCTTTTCTCTTCTTTTCTTTCCTCTCCTATCCTTTGTGGTTTTACGGAGCCTTTACTTTTACTTTTAGGTGGTTTATTATCACTTTTACTTAGTTTCCGTATCCCTAAACCATCTAAAAGGATGAGTAATGAATTTTTAGAAATTATTTGATTTGTTCTTTTTTTGTAAGCATCTTTTATTGATTCATTGAATTTTTCATTAAAAAGTATGCTGTTTTCGTTCCACAGATCCTTATCAAATTCCCTTAATCTGATCAAGTCTTCAATGATATTTATCAGTACTTCTTCAGACACCAAACAGCGGTCTGAAAGGAACATCATCTGTACTTCATCCGATAGGTTGAGATAGTGGTTATCAGCCTTTCCTAGTTCCTCTAATATCTTGAACCATGTCGCATAGCCATCGTTCTTGTATTTCTTCTCCAGGTAGCTCATTTTCTTTCCGTGGCTCACTGGGTGGGGGAAATAGTCTACCGAGTTTCTTTGTGGTCTTGCCATTTAGTTAGTTTTAAAAAGCACTTGTTGTGCTGTAAATTCTTTAAATTTTTTGTTTTGTATATTGAAATAGTGAGGGTCAATTTCATATCCAGTAAAATCAAACCCTTTATTATAACAAGCAATCCTGCTACTTCCAGAACCTATATGGGTATCTAAAATTGAATAACCAGGTTCAGCATATTTTTCAATTATGGTTTCGTAAAGTTTAATTGGCTTTTGGTGTGGATGCCATTTTGTAATTTTCTCACACTTCTTAGCACCATCCCATTGAAGTTGAATTATCCTCATGGTTTTCTTAAATGAAGTCCATGCGAGTTCTGCCTCACTCATAAAAGTTTTGTCTGCATCCCTAACTTTATCCCAAACAATCCACGCGTTAGTTGGCTTTAAAAAATCTGAAAAATAATTACCACCAAACACGATTTGATTTTTAGAAACTCGAAATAGTTGATTCCAATAGTCAGCTTGAGGTATTGAATCATTTTGATAACTATGAAGCGCTCCTTTTTTATAGAATCTGTCCTTTCTTGATTTTGACCAGGTGTCACCTATTCCATATGGTGGGTCAACAATAGCTAAATCAAACTGATTTTCATCCATTCTTTTCATTGCTTCTAAACAGTCTATATTGTAAGTTTTACTTAGTGACATATTAATTTTTTATAGCTATTGCTAATCCTTCATTTATCAAACCAAATACATCAAAGTGCCATTCAAATAGTTTTTCAACCATCCAATAGTGCCAAGTAAGAATATCAGTAAACCAATAATCAATCCCGTCAGAGCAATCAAAATAAAGTTGGTCTAACTCATGATCATAAGTAATTTCCTCAATGTCATCCAAAGGCAACATTTTTTGGTGTAACTCATTAATTCTTTCGATAGGAATAAACTTTTCACCATTTATTTCGATTTCTTTGTGTAAATGGGATAACGGAATAAGTATCGGCATTCCACCTCTAATCACATCATGTATGTTTTTAATTGTCATTTCACTTTCACCTATTTCATCATGTGATGGCTCAGGTGGATTTCCTCCCCAAATCAATACTGGATGCTGAAATTTTAGGCTACTATTCAAATAAGGCGCTAAGTGTTTTAATTCTAGTTTCATAATCTACTTTTTAAACATTCCTAATAATCCATCCACCATATCCATCTGAATACTATCATTAGCACCTGTAATGGTATTGGCTACATGGCGTTTTTGTAAAATCAGTTCGTACATATCCTCGTCAATGGTGTTCTGGCCAAGGAAGTAAGTACACATCACATTGTTTTTCTGCCCGATACGGTGCGCCCTGTCCTCACATTGCACACAATCGGCATAAGTCCATGGGTATTCTATAAAAGCAACACGTGAACTAGCTGTGAGCGTAATACCGACCCCTGCAGCCTTGATGTTGCAGATAATCAGCTTCGTGTCTGGATCGTTCTGAAAGGCATCGATACTGCGTTGTTTTTCAAAGTCCTTATCCCTTCCGGTCACAGTTACTGCCTTTGGGAATTCCTTTTTAAGTTCATCAACGATAGCATGGTGTATTACAAAGACAATCAGCTTCTCACCAGAGTCATTAACCTCCTTGATGAATTCCCTGGCTTCATTTAGCTTACCGTAGGCAGATATCTTCTTCAGCGCTTGCATCTTCACTATGATCTCACCTCGCATCTTCTTAGCTATTTCAGCATCATCGGCACCGCTTTCCTCCAGGTACTTCACAAATTCGTCCCTCGCCTTATTGTATTCAGCTCTGGTTGTGATATCACATAGAATGGTCTGTCGCTGTTTTTCCGGAAGGTCCTTTGCAACTTCGTTCTTCTCCCTCCTGAAGAAACAGTGCTTGTTGAGAAAGTAATTGAGTTCCTTTAGATTTGCAGATCCACGTCCGCCTTCGCAATAACGACTGAAGAAACGGTTCTTTCCACCGAAGTCACCAAGACGTCCTATAATGGCCAATTGTGGAAATAGGTCGACGGGTTTGTTCACCACAGGTGTACCTGTTAACAGTATCACCCACTTCTTTTCTCTGGTAATCTGAAGTGAAAGCTGAGCGTTTAATGTGCTGGGGTTTTTACATCGATGGCTCTCGTCAATGATCACAGACTTCAAAATATTTATCCTTTCGTCCATAACAATATCAGAGGAACGTCTCCTGGCACCTTTTTTCGGTATGGATTGAACAAAGTATTTTTTAAGGCTTTCGTAATTCGTTATAAATACATCAGCCATCCCTATATCATGATACCTGTGCCATGAGTCCTTGATCTTGGATTCCAATACCATTGCCTTCCTGTCGGTCCACATTTCCCACTCACGTTTCCAGTTTATCTTTGTTGAGGATGGGCATATGACCAAGCATGGAAACACGTCCTCTCCCCTCAAGGCAGCCGCATGTATTGTGGCCAAGGATTGCAATGTCTTACCAAGTCCCTGCTCGTCACCGTTTATGAATCTTTTTAACTGCAGACCTTTTGCCACACCCTTTTCTTGGTAAGGCCTAAAACCGAAACCATCTGGATGCGATAAGGGCACATCTGTTTCAAGTTCCGGCATAGGCGGAATCTCACCAAGCTGTTGTGGCGTTTGGGTGTCTATCTTAAAATACTTGGCATTTGCCCATTTCTGCAGGGCGATCATGGTCTTACGTTCAGAAAGCGGAATTTTCCATGTTTTGTCCTTGTAATCGAAATTTGCGCCATTGATTTTTTTAACGGCCGAAAGGTTTCGCTTACGGAAATGATTATAGTCTATATGTATGCGGAACTCGGTTCCATATTCTAATATCTGCATATCAACTCGCTATTAAAATTTCTTGTTTTTTATCGGTAGGATCATCAAATCTTTCGATCACCTTGTCAAATCGCTCATCCAATATCTTTCGGACTTTATCACGTTCAATTTCTGTTGTAGCAGAAATATTGTCTATTGAATTATCCTGAAGTACATCAAACCAGAACAAAACTTCATCCACTACTATAGGGTCATACTGCTTCGACATAATCTCTCTTTTTTAATGATTTGACTTTAGTCTCCCTCCTTGCAGCATTTCGTATTTTATCTATATTTTGATTTACAAGTTTTACAATTTGTTCGTGATGATCAGTGGGATTGTTATGAAGTCCTCTAGATTGCAAAACCTTGAAGTTATTCAGTGAAACCTCTATCGTTTCTATTGGCTGACCATCTATTCTAGCCGATAGAATCAATGATTCCGTTCTGGAATAGTATTCATTTGTAAACAAGCAGTGCTTTAGCGTTTCGCTTTCTTCTAAAAAAGCATCCACAGACTCCAGAACTACGACTTCAATCGAATTATTTGAGAACTTCAACCCCTTGAACCTTGCAATATGTTTTTTGAAAATTCGCTGATCATTAAGCGCCTTCTTTTTGCGAGATTCTTCATTACTTTTTGCAATACGTAATTGCTTTTTTACCATTAACCGGTCATGCTCTTTCTTTAGGTCCTTAGGACATACGTACTTAGCATTTCTCAAATCTTTGTTGAAATACTCGAGCAGGTCCAAGTAATCAAACCAAATACCTGCATCTTTAACCTTATAGCGATTACGCATGCAGATTTTTATGGATGGCCACCTATAAAATATATTCTGTGATCTATCTGAAAAGTGTGATAGCAATGCATATTGTTTTGCTTTTACAAGGGTTTCTGCCTGTGGAATTGTTGTTACGTTTTTAATAGCATCAAGTATATTCACACCTCGAATTTTATGGTCAAGGCCATGCTTTCGGTATTCTTTTTTGAATTTTGATTTTGGGTGGTACCTATAAGGGTATAGTTTATATTTCCAATGAGAATAATAAGTTCTACCAGGCTTTCTTATACTCCAGTCGCCTCCCCAGGAATCAAAGTTGGTATGCAGATTACCGACGCGCGTTAATTTACCGTCATCTCTTAACCATTCCTGAAGTATCTCATAGACACTAACATCTACATCATTTCCTTTTTTATGCCTTGAAAAGATTTCAAAGTACCTAATCAGCTGAAACCTCTCGTGGACTTCAGCAATGGCAAAATAATTTTTCTGAAAATCTTTTCGCTTTCTTGAATATTCAACCTTTAGTTTTGTTTCACAATGAGGACATACGGCTCGTTTTCGTTTTATGATAGCTGAAGAAAACGTCTCACCACAATCCATACAGATCACTCGATTTTTAGTTGCAAAGCCCTTACGTTCCAAACAAACGTCAAAAGCCCATTCCTTCACATCCTTGCCAATTGGATTGATATATTTACTATACCTCAAAACCTCGTGTTCTAATTTCGTTCTCGGTTTCATAGGCCATCAAATAGATTAGGTTCTTCTTTAACTTCCTCGGGTTTTTTCTTCTTAGGCTTCTTTCTCAGGCGCTCTTTTTCTTCAGCGATCACCAAAGCTTTAGCTTCTTTACGAGCTTCCTCTTTTTCTGTATCGCTCAATTCAATCTGGTGATTTACGATCACGCTTCCATTTTCAATTTTACTTCCAACCTTTACCTTCTCCTCATCATAGTAGTGAATGGCCATGCCATAGATTTCCTCATCAGCAAATCCATTGCGACCGCTTTCCTTCACTTGATTTAAAATGTAGGTGACACAGCTGTCAACATTTTTTTTATCGTTCTTCAGTTTCTTGGCAAATGCCTCGTCCTTTTCAGCAACTTTCTGAAGATGGGCCTCTATAGCCTGTTTAAATGATTCCGATCCTTTCATTGTATTTATAGATTTATGATTTTAATAGTTCTTCAATTGACTTATTTATGGCTATCATCTCAAGCTCGAGATTGGCCGCATTAGCAACTGCGAATTCGTATTCACCTATTGATATTGAATCTTCAATAGTTTTCTCTTCCACCTCAAGAGCAGACTTTAACTTTTCTGAATGTTTCATCAATACTTTAATAGCTGCGTTATGTTTCATTTTTTTGTTTTTGCAATCCCCACATTGCATTTTACACTGATGATTTAAACCACCAGAAGTCTGCAATCTGCAATAGTGAGTTGCAGACCTTGATGTTTTAATAGCTTCCATTATGCAGCGGTTTCTTCAAATTCCTTTTGCTCTACTTCGTCTGACTGTGGATCAAAGTCGTCGCCAAAATCCATTGTCTCTTGGGTGCGTACAGCTTCCTTCCCGTCCATGTACTCCAGAACCTCCTCCTTTACGAATTCAATCTGCTCTGTAAGTTTGTCAATGAACTCATAGCGTGTGTCCTCAGCTTCTGATACTCGGATTTTAGGTGTTGGAAACGACACCACTTTCCCTGTGTTTAAAATCTTGTATCCAGTGATGGTGTATGAGATGTCACCCTTGTTATCATCAATCTGAACGCCAGTAACCTTGTATTTACTGATCAGTGCTTCCGGCAATGATTTTAAATCGATTGCTTTTGCTACATCAGATTTCTTCTTCATCTCAGTGATAAGAACAAAGTGTGGTACCAAGCCCTGAAATGCATCAACAAGATCCTCATGGATAGGTGCATCTGCACTGGCTTTTACCTTAGTCTTTCTAAGGCCGTCGTTTTGTGTGTATTCCCATTTCAGGAATATGCGAGATGCTATCTCGGCTTTGTGAATTTCAATGTCCATAGTCTATGGTTTTTTGGTTAAAAAATATTTGTAAGCGTTAATCGTATTTCGTTTTTCAATAGTTCCATCATCCACCATTTCATCCAATATTGGCCTGAATTCTCTTTCATGGAATCCGTTATGGCCTTCACTTGATTTGTCAAGCTTCTGGTCTAGGTAGAGCAGCATGGCTTTAAGTTTCTTTATTTCGTCTGGTGTGTACTGCATTAGTATTTTTTAGATGTCCAATGGATTATTTTACCTTCAAAATCCTTATTGAAATATTTACACATTGCAGACGAATCTTCAAATCCATCATTCATAGCGAGCCTGTCAGCTTCCTCAATTGTTATAGGGTTTCCATCTATTGCAATTACAGGCTCCATACCATACCAATCACACGCCTCTTCACCATAGTCAAAAGTTAATTTCTGTATGTTTAAACATTCTAGTGTTGGCGCAAACTGAAACCTATTTGAAGTTCTATTGTTGATTACTAAATGAATTTTGTTTCCCGATTTCCAACGATCAGATTTATCTTCTCTAATTGTATGGATTTTGGTCTTGATATACATTTCATCCCATTCAGATAAAGGTTTGTTGAATTTTTCTTCATAAGCTTTAGAGTATTCCTCATAGTGTGAAATATTAATATGGTCTAACCGATCAATTAATCCAGACCAAATCTTTTCTAAGAAATGTGTTGGTTTTCCATTTATATATTCTGAAAATGCTAATGTCATAGTCTAAAAAGGTGTTTTATTAAAATCAATTGTTATCCCGGCATCGGCAACAGTTACCGTTTTACCAGTAGCTTCTTTCACTCTGTCCTTAAACATCAGCTCGTCACTATTACTATCAGATAAGTGAATCAATACTATGTTGTTGACCTTGCTCAGATCATTAGCCTGAAGCGTACTGATGCATGTATCCAGGCTCATGTGGTTCTTGATGATTCTGTTTCTCAAGAATTCCATGTCATTGAGTTTGCGCTTGGCAATCTCGTCAGCATAGTTGGCTTCAATAATGATATTGTTGAGATCAGGAAAGGTGTACTTACAGAAAATGAGGTCCGTAATAAAAAGCAGGTTACCACATTCTGGATGGTAAATAAGAAACCCACATGGTTCTGCAGCATCGTGCAGCACATCGAAGGACATGATCCTGAAGCTACCTAGCCTAAAGAATTCCTTATATTCAAAAGTCTTTGCCCTGTGATGGCCAATGGACTTCAATGCAGTATGTGTTCCTTTAGTGGCATGCACATCTATACCGAAACTCATTAAGTCACTAACGGACTTGGCATGGTCTCCATGCTCATGAGTAACGATACAGCCAAGCAACTTTGTAAAATCAAAGTTGAAAGCACCCTTAATATCGCTAAACCTTACACCACACTCAATCAGCAATGCCTCATCCCCTGCATCGAGAATGTAGGCATTACCCTTTGAGCCGCTATTAATTACTCGCAACTTCATTAAAACCCAGGTCCTTGGTTATCAGCAGAACCATCTGGAAACATATCCGGCATGTCTCCTGCAGGAACTGGTTCTTGTTTTGACTGCTCTTTTACCTCCTCATGTTCCACATCCTCAGTTATTGAAAGCTCTTCTTTGTTGGCACCCTCATCAATCAAATCTGATACTTCACGATCTGCAGACTGAGCTTCATTTTCTAAAGCTCTCATTAAAAAATCATCAATCTTTTGGCTGTCTATATTGATAGCATTCCAACAGTGGCGTTTAAGAGTTTTCATAAACATCTCTTCCTCCCATCCTTCGATCTGCTCCTTATTGCCTGTCTTTTTTCCGTTCTTCCATTCGTCCTTTTCACCTCCCCAAAATTCTGCAGATGCATATTTTGGCTTGCGCTTTTCAATCTGTGCACGATTCAGAACAACTAGCTTGTTTTTTTCTGGATTGTCTTTAAAAATCTGGTAATAGAAACCACCTTCCAATTCTCCGCGATCAAAATCATTATTAATCTCAAATTCGTAGCTCTCAACTTTGTTGTCCATGTTTTTCTTTCTCGACTTAAAATGATCGGTAGAATATTTGAGTTCAAAAATCACTTCATCCGGAACATCATATCCATACTTCCTAGCCTTCAATTCCAGACCGTTGAAACCTTCCATAAGGTTGATATCATACTTGCCAGTTTTGTTGTTTTTGTATGGAATTGGGCTGATGTGGTTTTTCTGTAAAGGATCCAAACCAATGCTTGAATATGCAACCACATCCAAAGACAGTTTGTTCATGTTCACATTTTGCCATGTCAATGCAACTGAATCCCTATAATTTTCAGACTTTGCCAATCTTTTTTGTTCAGCTTCATTCAAGACAGCATCCACCTTTATAAAGTAGTTCTGTATCAACTTGCGCTGAAACGATGTCAATTCAACAGGCTCATTGCTTAGGCCTGTTGGAAATTCCTTGATTACGGCTTGCGTAAATCTTTCCGATGGTGTAGCGTTGTTCATTGTCGCTACTTCGTTTTTCTTTTTTGTCATTGTATTTTGATTTTATAGATTTAAGAGTTTAGTTTTTTGACAAGAAGATCAGCAACCTCTTGAGTTTGTTCTTCTGTCTGTTGATTTTGCACCTCACAGATAAAACGCTTTATTGAAAAAACGTTATTACCTTTGTCCTCACCTTCAATTATGTGGGTTTTGCCTTTTTTGTCAGGTCCTTCTTTAATAAAAATTGTTTTATTCATAATTATTGATTTATAGATTTCTATTTAATAATCCTCCTTGAAATATATGTTCTAGTAGAGGCTCGTTTTTTCGATATTTATAACACTCTTCAAGTGTTGGTCTATACCATTCCTGTATAGGTTTTAATCTAGGCTCAATATTTGTATAAAATGTGCTTGTCGCTTTCTCGCCACATTTTACACAGTCGTTAAGGAAAGGAGTAACACCTTTATTTACATCAATAGTTTTAGTAAGATGTTTGCATGATTTACATACATAAGTGTTTATCCTATTTTCTTCAACTTCACCTTTCAAATCAGGTATTTGTAACATTTTTTTATACCTTCTTTCTACTTCTCGTTTGCTTATCATACCTAAACAGTTTCAGTTTCCAATTTCTTAGCAAACTCCCATTCTGAATACGTCATCGGCACTTCCGAAACCCTTAGTGTTTTGTCTGGCTTGGAAACAATGAGATTAATGACCTGAGATTCTGTAGGTATCAATTCTACCACGCTCTCTCGGTTATCAATAAATACCGGTGCACTCGCCTTGTAGTGCATACATAGTGTATTGATGATATCAAGTCCTGCATTTATCTTACTGGCCGTGTTGGCATCCGAAAACGGGACTCCGTTTATCAGTGCCTTGCACGTAGGAACTTCAGCTCCGTTGATCTGAGTTTCAAATAATTTAAAGTTGACCAGGCTGAAACGGCTGTTTACCGATTGCTCTATACGTGTTGATTTCTCTTTCTCGAACTCTTCCATTGTGAACATCTCACGCTCCAGGTCCGCAATCGCTTGTGCTAAATTGCTTTCTTCTTTAGAAAGTTCATCGATACGAGTGTTTGAAGCTTCAATTTGCTGTTCCTTTTGAAGTCGGTTTTTTATAGAATCACGCTCAGTATTCAACGTGTCTAACTTTGCCTTGAGTTCTGATATATCGACCTTTGGTCTGTTGTTAAGCGCCTTTTGCTTGGACTTAATCTCGTTTTGTTTTGATTCAAAAAACGGTTTATTTAAAACAATCTTTTCAGTATAGAACTCTGATTGATTTTTATCAATAGAAGCTTCTTTTAGTTGCTCGGATAAGTCAGAACGCGTTTCCCAAAGCTTTTTGTTTTCAAGCTCATCATCTTTAACTGATGCCTCAAGTTCTGAAACATTGTTTTGTAAGGTCATTTTTTGACCAGAAAGTGATTGTCCGTTTTCTGTCAAGGTTTTAAGCTTAGCATTTTTATTGCTGGTAAAATGCTCCTGCAGATCCTTACGCTTATCCTCTATATCTGATGCATCAAATTTTCGCTTACACGTAGGACATGCACAATCTTCATCATCCATCTTAAACTGCTTGGCATTCTCGTCCTCCCACTCTTTTCTCAGATTGGCAATGCGCTTGTCAAAATCCGCTATCTGGTTTTTGTAATTACCAATCCTAGAATTATTATTGGAAATAGCAGAATCGTTAGCTCTTATATCTGCATCTATAGCATTTATTTTACGCTGTATTTTCCTTGGCTTTTCCAGAGCTTTATTGTAATCTTCAGATGCCAGTTGTTGTAGCTCGTGCTTCTTGTTGCTGATTTCGGTTTCAATGCCATGGATTTCTTTTTGGATTTCCGATTGCTTATCGATATCAGCCTGTTGTGCCTTTAGCTTATCTGAAACCTGATCGTTAACCTCTGATATTTCTTTAGCCTTTATCTCCAGTTGGGTTTTAAGGTGTTCAAAATTCTCAACCTCTGGCTTACTCCGTTCCACTTCATCTATTCTGGTAGGAATGGCCTGAAGCTCTTTCTTTGATTTTAGAATATTGGCCTTCACTTCTTTTTTTCGCTCGTCAAAAGACTTGCCAATAAGCTGTTTTAAAAGATTTTCAAATTCATCATTGCCCTTGGCCACATCCGTATCCGTGATGTTACCAGACATATCTATAAGTACACTTCGTTGGTCCTGCCATTTCAGTGAATTGAAAGCTGCAGGATTAGTGATCATCTTGAACACCTTTTCATCTATGATGGTATTTATCTTTGAAGTGAACTCAGATGCATTCATTGGTACACCATTCCATTCGTACACGGTTTCATTACCAGTATATTCAGCTTCTAAACTGCCTTTTCTCTTAACCCACTTTTGGCGCATGATTCTGGTAAGTTCCACACGCTCTCCATCTACATCCAAAATTGCAGAAACCACAGCTTCAATTTTTGGAATTATATTATTGTGAGCATCTAAAGTTTGAACCTCAAATGCTTTTCTGTCACTACTGTCCTTACCGAACATAAGCCAAGTAAAAGCATCAAATATGGTGGTCTTACCTACACCGTTGTGTCCGTAAATGAAAGTCTCATCTGAGATTTCATTTAACTTCAGTGAGCGTATGCCCTTGAAGTTTGTGAGCTGTAGCGCTCTGATTTTAATTGTTTTCATAGTATTATAGATTTATAGATTTCGATTTTTCGTTCTTTAGCATGAGATCCATTAGCTCCTTTTCATCTTTATTCAGTTCCTCATAGGTTTTGTTCTCAAGTACCACTCGTCCGTTTTTAATTTCAAGTTCCAGATCAATCTTCATTGTGCTCTTCTATTAGTTGGTCCATAATCTCGAAAAGTGGACTTTTGTCCATGCCTTGTGAAAAGGCAATCATCTGGTAAGCAAAGCTCATTGTCAAAGTGCTTCCCTCAGAACAGGTCAAAAGCCTGTGGTAAAATGCCGCCAACTGCTCGTCCGTCCTACAGGCTTGGTGTTCATCATAAAGTTTCCATAGACCCAAATTGACTAGTGGGTTACCCACTTCGATTTTTTTGAGTACATTTGCATTAAGATTCTGATTGTCATTCATTGCATTCAGTATTTATAGATTTAGAGCCATTCCCCACGAATGGCTTTTTTTATTTTGCTTTTATATCCTCGATGAATTCCATCGCCAACTTCTTGATACGACCGCCTAAAAACCTTATCAATAGCCCAACCGCCAATAAAAGGATACCGGATATGAATATGGTACCATCAGACATAGTGCTGTAATACATTACCATCAGAGCAATTGCCATTATGCATATGAAAGCTGCTTTGTATGCAAAATCGTTTTTCATCCTAGCTGTGTTTTCCTTCTCTTTGACAAAAGTTTTTCCTTTTGGCTCTTAGAAAGCGTTCTTAAATTAGAGCTGTCCGAACCACCAGACAGCTCCTCTCTTAGTGTCGAAGCTTCCTTCATCAAAAGGCTTGCGTTCAACTCAATGCGCTCTAGGCGCTTTATTGTTTTTTGGGTTGGGCTCATGATGCTACTAATAATGAAAGAGCGTTTTTTGCAACACTGGCTTTCTCTATTTCAGATTTACAATTGTTAATTGCTATTAATATCAACTGTTCTATAGCCTTAGAGCTAGACTCAGTCATAGTATGGGTTCTGTAAACAACGTTTCTTACAGTTGATGGACCAACACCAGTAATTTCAGATACTTTAGCACGATCATGTTTTGTAGCATGTTTTCTTAAATAAGCTGACAATTCTTCGCTTATCAGTTTCCCGTAATCTTCTTTTGTAAATGATGCCATTTTTATAGTTGAATTAATTTTTTAATATGATTCTGTTTTATAAACCTTGAAATGATTCGCGGTCTTGGTATTTCTTGGTAGTCGCCTGACGTTTTGAGTTGTCATAGAAAAAACCGCAAATAATTGAACAGCAAGACACATAAGTGCTGCAAAGTATTTTTTTGGATTTTTCTGTGAGAGTATGTACTCCCTAACTAGATCGGCAACATTGTTAAGGTTGTTCTTTCTGAAAATGTTGTACTTGTGATTGGCAACGGTCTTAGGGCTAACACAGAGCTTATCGGCAACTTGTTTTTCAGAAAAGCCAAGTGAAACCAATTTTGCAATTTCAGATTCTGTCTTTGTTAGTTCCATGGGTAATTTGCCTTAATTCTTATTTCAATCCTTGCTTTGTAATTGGTTTTTATATTACTTTGTTGTAACAACAGTACAAATATAAGGACATTTGTCCGTATTAAACAAATTTTATTTGGAATTTTTTCCATTTTTATTTATGAGGGATATCTACGAAGACATAAAGAGTATAAAAAAAGGGCTAAAACTGAACAATGATGAGATAGGCGGTCTTATTAATAAAAGTGGTGACGCGTTTAGAAAAGCGGTTGGTAGAAAGAGTCTCAGCGATTTTGAAATTAAAGAATTGTTAAAATTTCTTTCTGGCATGAATACGGAAAAAAATCCAGAAGTGTTGTTGGAAATTCAGGAGGCCTTAAACACAATTCGGAAAAAAATCCACAAAAACAAACAATTATTAAGGGATAAAATCCTAACTATTGAAGAAGAATCAAATTTACTGGATGAAATAAAAGGTGATCCCGCCTATTTTGATATTTTTTCTGATGAAGAAAGTCCAATAGTGAATCTAGTTCAGGAACAAAGCGATAATTATAACAAAGGCGTACCCTATTACGATCTTGATTTTACTGCCAGCTTTTTAGAAGTAGAAAACAATCAAGACGTTAAACCAGATAGTTATATTTCACATCCATTTTTCAAAGGCTGTGATTATGTAGTTAGAGCTTCTGGTCAATCCATGGCAAAAGTGATTAGACACGGTGATGCCATTGGATTAATAAAAATAAATGATTGGCAGGAATTTCTCCCTTTGGGCGAGATTTACGCAATCGTCACAAGAAATGGTTTCAGAATGATAAAGGTTATCACAAAATCTGACGATCCAAAAAGTTTTAAACTCATAAGCAAACCTTCAAATGGCAAGCTCGGTGAGTTTCCAGAACAAGATATAAAAAAAGAATCTATATTATCGATATTTAAGGTTCAAGCATCTAGTCATTTATTTTAATAAAAAAGACATGAAGAAAATTGCCATATTTATTTTGATCATCTATTCATTAAACTCAAATTCCCAGAATGAGAATATAGAGGTGGATGGAATTGTCACATATTTCTTTAATGAAAATTTGGGCACTAAGGCAGATGTATCAAGTAAGGTTTATTTTAGGCCAGCCCAGTATTCAGATACTTTAAATAAAAATTTTTCAAAATTAAGATATTTTGAAGTTTTGGTAGGTGCATCATCTTATGCCTCTAAATATTCCAAACCCAACAGAAAAACTTTAGCTAAACGAAAACGAAATGTTGATTCATTAAATCTGTATAAAAAGTTGACCGATGATATTTTGATTCAAATCAAGGATAAATCATACAAAACATCAGTAGATGGAGTTGGAAGATTCAATATAAAAGTACCAAAAGGTTTTTATGAAATTATAGTGGTTTCATCCAATCGAAAAGGAAGAAAATTAAATCGTTTTGTTGAGATAAAGAATCAACAACAAATGGATTTGGATTTAGACTTTGAATTTGGCAGAATATAATTAATGACTATCGATAAGCCCAAAATAGCAAAACCTGAAGCACGGATCCTAGAGTTCATAGAATACTTAAAAAACTCAGGCGCCATAAGGTTCAAAAAAGAATTTTTTGATGCCACCGGAATTCGCAGGCAATATTGCCGTGAGGTAGAGATAGGGAACAACAGGTTTACAAGTACACAGATAAACTCAATTTGCGAAACTTACAATATAAACGCCAACTGGATATTCGGTATTGAGCCGAACATGTTAAGGGCCAAGCGACAAAAGGAGGGTAATATAAAAAGACATACAGAAAATAAATAACACTGAAATTTAACTATACCTAAAATATAAAATACTGCGATTCAACTCATTAACAAACGGGAATCTAGGACTAATTGACTGAAAATCCTTGTGTCCCTGGTTCGATTCCTGGAGGCACCACCTTTAAACCCTTGAAAACTCAATGTTTTCAAGGGTTTTTTAATTTAGTGTGCTGATTTGTGTGCTAATAAAAAAAACCGCTACAATTTATGTAACGGTTTTAAACAATGTATATTTAAAAAACAAATCTATGAAGCCGTACCAGAGCCTAAATATACACTGTTAGAAACTTGACTTCCATCATCAGTAATAAACGCCATGAAAAGCTCTACTGTATCACCTGCATAAGCATCTGGAATGGTTACAACTTCTGTTCCTACCGTTCTATTTGCACCATCAAGTATTGAAATTGATTCTTTTTTAGTTGGATTGTAAACTAACAACATCGCCTTATCCGTTGTATTAGCACTCCCACCTGTTGAGTTATCATCCCAACCAAAAGAAACTTGTCCTGCTACGGTTAAATCCGTTGTACCATTAACCACACCTGCTAAATTACCTCTACTTAATAGAGCTAAAGAATAATCAACCGTAAAGTTGGGTGCAGTACCCGAAATTGCATTATTCAACACATAAGACATCGCTGCATTGAATTCTGTTTTACCTACAGCATAAGATTTATATCCTTTTCGGATAAAACCTAAATTTGGCTGAAGGTATTCCAACGTAGCTGAAAACTTATTACGTTGATTTACCTGTCCTTCTGTTCGTGGATTAGCAACACTTACTGGTTTTGCTCTGATGTAATCAATGTTTTTCCATCTTCCACCTACTACGGTTCCTACTTTACCAGAGAAACCTCCTAAAATACCTTGGGCTATCTTCCCCATACTTATAAACTATTTAAAATTAACATACATTCGGATTTGGTACGGACATGATATAGACTTTAAAACTCTAACTAATATACGGTCATATAGTAAAATATAATGAGTTAAAATACCGATATACAATAGATTACTACTATCTACACTAAATTACTATCGACTACTTAAAACCTCGCTGAATTAAAGAGTTTGCAAATGATAATTTTAAATTTTCGAGCTTACTTATTGTTTCTTTAAGTTCTTGTTGTTTTTTGTCAATACTAGCTACAACTTTAATGCTCTTTTGAAACTCAAAACCACTATTTTTATTTAATTTAACACCTTTTTTAAGCATGTTTCTGCAATCATCTATTGAGATAAACGGAATAACACTTCCTTTTAAATAGTAAGCGTAAAAACCGCCTATTTGTAGCATCATAGATAAATGAAACAGCGTGTTTTTTTCTTTTTCGGTTGAAGTTTGCACTACAAAACAATTAGGACAAGGATTTGAGAGCGGTTTTCCGCTGTTTAACCCTTTGTTTAGGATGAAAAAATGAGGGTTTGAGTAAGTTTTTCCTGTACGGTGTGTTTTCAGTTCAAAAGTTGACATAGCTATCCAATTTAAAATTGCTCGCTACGCTTCGCTACATTATTTTTTTTGAAAAGAAAAAAAGATAGCTACAGTTGTTGTGGCGTGGGTAAGGCTGTCAAGTTTTTTGGATAAAAGTTTTTTGAGTTATAATGTTTAAATGAGAAATAAAATTGCTTGAAAAAAGTTTTATTCAAAACCCTTTAGGGCTTGAACTTTATAGCCTTGTGCGGCTGGCAGAGGAAGCCACATATATTTGCTACCTTTTTTTATTTTAATCCTATAAATGCGAATATTACTACAATTATCAGCATAACTATTGTAAAAACCTTTGTTGTATATGAATCGTCACCTTCAGGATTTTCAATTTCATTACCGTTTTCTTCTATATCTTTAGGAAAGAAAAAATCAAATAAATCTTCAATTATTTTTTTCATAATTTATAAAATATATTACAAGACACGACGCTTAAAAACAATATATAAGAGTAGATTAAAAGGTAAAACGCTAACCTTAATGGAAATATATAATATTAATAAAATTTTAAAGTTTAAAAACTTTAGATATTAATATATTTGCAATATGGAAAATATGCTAATTCTCTTCTGTTTATGTGTTTTTCTTGTAGAACTAATGGTATTTTATACACCATTATATGTAATTAGCTACAAAATTTTTCGCTTTGACAAACAAATAAATGACTCAAAACTAGTATTAATACTTATTCTAGGCACCATCATCTGTGCTATTGTTTGCTTCCCCTTTTTCTATAACCTTATCAGGGGACTCATTATCTAAAACATCTTCTTTATCACTTTCTTTTATATTTGCCTTTAAGTTTTTAATGCTATCTTGAAATGCTTCATAACGGATTTGTCTCTCTTGTTGTTTATCGAGAAAATCACTTACACTATGCAATAGTCCATCAGTTTTAAATGAAAAATTATTTGAACCTAAATTCCCCTTAAACTCACTATTATTTGATAATAAAACAAGACCAGCAATACCCAGAATACCTGAATACATTGCTCCTTTAAGAACGGTTTTACCCCTCGACTGAAGCTTGATTTTAATGGTTAAATCTTCCGAGTTTATAGATTCCTCTTCTAAAGTAAATTCCTTATAAAAATATGTTACGCTAGACAAAAATGTACTTAAATCAAAAGCATTAATATCTTCATCTTGATTAACTTTTATTACTAAATGAATTTTATCCTCTTTAATAAAAATACTAGAGATATGACCTTCTATACCTTCAGAATACCTATTAATATTAGTAATAGCTTGCCTTGTAGAAGTCATACCCTTTAAATCACTCCGCACTTCATCTAGAGATATACTTTTCTCCCATCTAACCTTTCTTCTTTTTTCAGGATATTTTTCGTATTTATCATCGTGGACGAATGTATTATTCTCATTAACAACATAAACATCACTTTCAATTATACCAATATGAAAATAGCTTGAATTTTTATTAGGAATTACAACTAAATCCCCTTTTTTCATATCATGTTGAAAATTTATAAGCTGATTAGTCCAGCCTGTTGCTGCACCGTCCTTATAATCCGTTGTATTTTCCACATAAGCCTTTATTTTTTCAAAGGATTCAGCACTATCTTTTTTATAATTTTGCAAGTAAGTATAAGGAATCTGATTGAAGCCAATACCTACATAATTTCTAGCTATATAATCCTTAAAAGTAGCACCACCATAAGTACGAATAAACCAATAATTACGATTTGCATCTACAATTCTAATATTTTCAATTGCTTTTTGTATTTCTATATCCATTTAGATTAAATTATTATTCCAAGAATAAATATAACACTTTATAAAATTCCTACTAGTATATCGTTAATTATTATAGGTTTAGCATAAATATTAATACTTGAAAAAATAGGTTTTAATGTTTTTTTTGAGCGTTGGATTAAGCGTTTGTATGGGTATTGGGTTAAATAGTTGTTTGATAAAACAGCATTTAAATTAATACTTATACAGGACTTTTAGACGATAGCTTTTTGTTTTTTTGAGGCACGAGAAAAAGCAATATGCTATGGCTTAGTACTAATTTTCTTAAACCTATTTTTTTTATATCCTATTTCTTGGGTGGTGGGAAAAAGTGGTCTTTAATATTTGTTAGTAAAATGAAACAAACAAAGACTTGAGTTAAGGAATACTTGGACTTAATGATGGTTTTGTGCAGTTGAATGAGATAACGAATATTATTTTCAATTATCTTAATCCTTTAATTGTGCGTTTGTTTAATGTTTGTTCAAAATGTGGTTATATGTTCGGAAGTGAGCGTTGGATGAGCAGATATTTTACATAATGACAGTTATAGGTACGAAAATATAATAAAACGCCGTAGGCATCCATTGAAAGGATTTTTGCTCCTATAACTACGCATTATGTAACTTAGCTTTGGGTTGGTTTTGTGGCGGAATAGTTGTTTTAAGCGTTGGCAATAGCTCTTTGCTTTTTTATTGTACCAATTTATTAAAATAGATTCGTTTAAATAAAACAAGCAATGTGCTATTATAGCGTTGGCTACAACTATTGTGACATAAAACCAACTATGCGGTGGCGCGCGGAACAACACAAAAGACAGAGGATTTTGAGGTACGAAAAAACTGGGTTTTGGGGTGTGGGGATTCGTAAATAACTATGCACTTAATGTTGCCAATTCCCTCTTAATTAAGAATTTCTTTGTTTTTGGCAAACTACTTTGTTCAATTAAATCAATGTTTTTTGAAAAGAAAGTATTTGATTCTTTAAAAACTGTTTCATCTTTAGATTTAATTGATTTAAATGATGATAGATTAAATTTAACACCATCAAAATCAGCAGAATAATATCTATCATTCATACCATTCATTATTAGTAAATCAAACACAATAGAACCTTTTATTTTTTTTATAGCTAAAGATGATTCTATTTCATCTAAATAATTATCGATACGAATTGAATTAAGTGTTAATACAATGTATTGAAAATTACTTTTAGATAATTTACGTAGTCTATATGTTGCTTGTTTTTTCATTATATGATTAACTATTTATAATGATGTAACCATCTTCAATAACGTTAATTCCTGTATTTATTATATGTTCTGCTTCTGCTCTATCTAATATCTTACTTGTAGAAACTGTACTATCCATATGGAAAATAGTATGCCTTTGATTAATATAGTAACTATACATATTACATAATGCTCTTTCGTGTTTTGAACACTTAATTATAGCTCTTGTTGAATTATTAAATGTAACACTTATTCCTTTATTAACAAAATGTGCGCCAAAACCCTCTTTCGTTATATTAATACCTTTGTCGGCAAAAACTTGTTTCATTACACCTTCTAAGCCTCTTAACATAGGAAAAGTAAAAGCAGAATAATCTGTCAATTCTATATCTGTTTTCTTCAATGCTAAAGAAGGACTTATAACACTTTTAATCTTGTCATTCAATTTACTGCCTGATACAGGAAGTCTATTTTCTAATTCACCTATAATATCTGTAGACGTTAAATTAGTTTCATAGTATTCTAATTGTTTATCAATTATATCTTTAAACGGTAGCAAATCTGATAAAATCATTATTGTATCGTGAAATAACATTCTAGGTTTACCTTGCGCTTGAAATGCATTGTTTTTAAAGTGGTTCAGAATTAAATTATCTCCTTGAACACCTTCTAACTTTACCTGACGACCTTTAGGCACTTGCTCATCTGTTAGAACAACAGCACTACATTCTTCAACTAAAAACTCTAAAACAACATCAAAATCTTCTGGTCTAATAGCTTTTAAATAGAAACTATTAGCATTAAACTCTTTAATAGCACAGTTTTCTAATATATTTTGAGCTATTTCTAAAGACCACTCTTGATTCTTACCCGTTTTATACATTAAAGTTGTTGCACCACCTTTAATATAATAAACATTTAATGTAGCCTCTGCTTTACCAGTTTGTAAAAATTTATACACAAAAAGATTCCCTGGCTTTTCTATAATAGTAACATTAGTAGAAGTGCCAACAAAAGCCTCAATAGTTTGATTTATTAATGCTCTATTAATATTTAGTTTTTTAAATGACATATAAAAAAATGGGTTGCAAATGTATAAATTATTTAATTACAATTATATAGCTTGTTTAATTAAGTATAAAATATACTCTAAATTATCATTATTAGTTATTACTAATTCATAATCTCCATTGCCCCAATGTCCTGTATTTGATACATCACGCATTAGATTTTTAGGGTCTTCAAGCTTACCTTTTTGTAGATTGATAAATAGTTTAATTCCTTTTTTAAGTGTAACAATATCAGCTATATTTTTATCCTTTTTAAAAGCTATATAAAGTTTTTTAGGCTCTAACTCAACATCATCTGCTAAAGCTAAAATAGCATCTTTATAGGTTTCGTAAAGTTCTTTTACTTTATCTGGATAATTGTCTAAATGAAATTCTTCTGTATATACTTTTATCTCTTTTGTAACTGCTTCTAATTGTGTATTACTTGATGTAATTGGCTTGATGCTTTCTGCCGATTTACTTTTCTTTATTTGGTTTACACTAATTAAATTGTTTTCATAGCGCTTAACTTCCCACAACTCAATAGCTATATCTTTAAAATTTGTTGCTGCTCTTTGATTTTCGGTAAAACTTGTAGATACAAATACTACTCTTGTTTGACTCCAATCAACATCAGTACGTTTTAAATTTTGCTTTAATGTTTCGTTATATTCAACTATAAAATCTGCTTTATTTTCAAGCATTAAACTTAAATATGTAAAGCCTTGATCTACTACACTTATATTTTTACTTCTCTTATATTCGATAATAATGAATGCATTTGATTGTGTATCGTAAGCTAAAGTATCTATACGTTTGTTTTTAATAGAAAACTCTGATTTTACTAATTGTAAATTCATCAAAGCATCTAAATTGTTTTCAAAAAGTGATTGTATTTCCTTTTCTAACTTAAAAGGTTTCTCCTTTAAGATAGTAATAGACTCTTTCGATTTTAAATTATATAAGTGCATAAAATTTATTTCTATTATAAACGCCCACCAACACCCTTAAACTTCTCTACAAAAGAGGAAATTTTCTGAAAAACACTTTGTTTTTTGGTTAAGTACTGAGGGTTTAAAGGACTCATTTTAGGTAAAATTGAATTAAGTTCTGTACCGTTCTCACTAGCATATTCACGTTTTAATGATGCTATGATGTAACGCTTTGCTTCTTCTTCATTCAAACTTTCTTCGGTAATTAATTCTGAGGCTTCTTTTTTCTGTTTGGCTTGTGCATATCCAAAGAAAGCATCTATAATATTGGCTTTTTCTTTTATATTATCTAAATCTGTTTCGTTGATAAAATCTACAACTAAACTCTCTTTTGCTCTATTACCAACACTTGCACGAATTACACGTCTTATTTCTTCTACTAAATCTGCTTTATTCTTGGTTTTCTTGTTACTATCAAAAATTAATTCTAAAATGTAGTCTAAGTTTATTTCTTGAGATTTTAATAAATCGACTTCAAAAACCACATCATCCCAATCAATATCCGATTCTTCTGCTTCATTACCTTGTTTCTCTCTTCTTAACCAATCACGTATATCATTATATGTTGAGCGATAATCTTGTATTATTCTTTCTGCAGGTACTTCAATAGCTTGCATACTTACAATATCATCGTCCGTTAAGAAGTTTTCTTCTTTAAATACTTCTATAGCTTCTGTATCTGTTACATCTAGTTTTTGCAATTCTTTTAAATGATTGAACTCGTCATAGTTTTGTAATATATTTTCTACTCGTAAATATTCGCCAAAAAGTTTAGAAAATTCTTTTTTATCCTTTTCTGTTTCTATCTCATCTGGATTTGGGAATTTTTCTTTTAATTCTGCTACCACTTCAACATAACCTCTTCGTGCGTTACCTGTTGCAATATCAGTGAAGCCTTCTAAATATTCTTTATAGCTTTTTTCTAATACTACATTTTTAGTACTGCTATCACCAAATAATGTAATGGCGTCAATAGTGGCTTGTTCTAAATCTCTAAACGTAACAATATTACCAAAGGTTTTTGTAGCATCATAAATACGGTTGGTACGTGAAAAGGCTTGCATTAAACCATGATAGCGTAAATTTTTGTCTACAAATAAGGTATTTAAAGTAGGTGCATCAAAACCTGTTAAGAACATCCCTACTACAATTAATAAATCTACTTCTTTGTTTTTTACACGTTTGGCAAGATCCCTGTAATAGTCTTGAAAGCCTTTACTATCGATACTATAATTCATTTTAAATGCCGCATTATAATCATCAATAGCTTTAGTTAAAAACTCTTTAGCACTTACATTCATAGCTGTAGGCTCAAAGGTTTCGTCTTGAATTTCTCCAATTGCTCCTTGTGCTTCATTTGCTGCAAAAGAAAAAATAGTTGCTACCCTTAAAGGTTTATCGCTGTCTTTTTGAAGCTTGTTTAATTCTTCATAATAACATTTTGCTGCATCTACACTACTTACTGCAAACATGGCGTTAAAGCCGCTATTACTACCTTTTGTACGGTGTGTTTTTTGCCTGTAATGGTTTAAAATATATTCTGAAATTTCTTTGATACGAACAGGATGTAATAGGGCTTTTTTATTTTCTGCTGCCGATAGTTTTTTTAAATCTTGTTCCGACTCAATCCCTTTAAATTTTGGACGAACATCATTATAATCTACTTTAAATTTTAATACTTTTTCATCTCTAATAGCATCTGTTATTACATAAGAATGTAATTCGGTACCAAATACGCTTTGAGTAGTTTCTGAACCTAAAGCATTTTCAGGAAAAATAGGTGTTCCTGTAAAACCAAACTGATAGTATTTTTTAAACTTCTTTTTTAGGTTTTTTTGAGCCTCCCCAAATTGTGAGCGATGTGCTTCATCAAAAATAAAGACCACTTGCTTTTTATAAATCGCTAAATCATTTTCACCCTTCATTAAGTTATTTAACTTTTGAATGGTGGTAACTACAATTTTATTGTCGGCTTTTTCTAAATTTCTTTTTAATGCTGCTGTATTTATAGAACCGTTTACGCTATCTGGTGAAAAGCGTTGGTATTCTTTCATGGTTTGAAAATCCAAATCTTTACGGTCTACTACAAAAAACACTTTGTCTATAAACTCTAATTTTGTCGCTGCTAAACGTGCTGCTTTAAAACTTGTTAATGTTTTACCAGAACCTGTAGTATGCCATATATAACCACCACCTTCTGTGGTTGCCCATTTTTTAGCATTATATGAACTTGTAATTTTCCATATAATTCGTTCTGTTGCTGCAATTTGATACGGACGCATTACTAATAACGTATCATTACTATCAAAAACAGAATACGTTAATAACACGTTTAAAAGTGTTTGTTTTTGAAAAAATGTTACTGTAAAATCTTTTAAATCTTTGATTGACTTGTTTTTTACATCTGCCCAATTCATGGTAAAATCGAAGCTATTTTTATTACGCTTTACAGTATTGGCAAAATAACGACTATCTGTACCATTAGAAATTACAAAAATTTGCAGGTACTTGAACAAAGAGTTTTCTGTATTAAAACTTTCTTTTGTATAACGATGTACTTGATTAAACGCTTCACGAATAGCAACACCTCGCTTTTTTAGTTCTACTTGTACCAGAGGTAAACCGTTTACTAAAATTGTAACATCGTATCGGTTGGCATGTGTGCCTTTCTGCTCGAACTGTGAAATAACTTGAACCTTATTACGTGAAATTTTTTTCTTATCTACTAAATAGATGTTTTGAATATGCCCATCATCAAACACAAAATCGTAAATATAGTTATCGTGTAGTTTACGTGTTTTATCAACTAGGTTATCACTTGGTTTGTCTAAATATTCTTCTACAAAACGTGCCCATTCTTTGTCTGTAAATTGCATATCATTTAGATTTTGCAATTGTACACGTACATTAGCCAACATAGCTGTTGGTGTGGTTAGGTGTTTTACATACTCATAGCCTTGATTTATTAAATCTTTTACTAATTCTTTTTCTAAATCTGCTTCTGTTTGATACCCAGAAGGTGTTTCATTTACTTCTGAAAACTTTTTGTAGTTATCTAAAACAATGAAATTGTTTGATTCTGCTATGGTTTTGTATTGACTCATTTGATTACTACTATTTTTTAAGCTTCTTCTATTGCTATTTCTTCTTGTAAAAATTTGGAATTATCTAACAAATATTTAAATAAATAATTAACCATTTCTTTTTCAGGTGGTGTTGGCTCTCTCACTTCTTCACTTGATAACGTACTATGGCTATAAAAATTCATAATACGACTTATATATCCTTCTCTATTATCATTTGGTAATAATTCAGACCATTTACTATAACCTAGAAAGTTAGCTGTTTTTTCATACAAATTACGCAACAACACAAAATGAAATTTTGAAACTTCATTATTGTCTATTGCATTTTTTATTACGTCTCTTAAATACAGATGATATGAAAAGCTTTTGTTAGAATCACCATGTTTAGGGTCTAAATTAAACGTACCATCTTCATTTTTGCTCAACATAAAAGCACCCTTTTTTCTAGCTAAACCAAGCTCATTATAAAGCACATTATAAAAAAGTGGATTGTGTGTAGAAATTATAAATTTGATACCATTTGATTTTCTAATCAATTCAGCTAAATTAACAGCAAGCTCTATTAAGTGATTTTCATCTAAAGAACTTATTGGGTCGTCAATGAAAATGTATTCTAAATCATCAAATTTATTGTCTGCCCTATCTTCGGGTTCTGGAATATTTAAAAGCTCAACAATCTGTTGTATTAAACTATAATATACACACCATATAAAATTACTTTCTTCTCCTTTTGATATTTTAATATTATTCTCACTTCGGTCGTCACCACTTGTAACAGAAAATGTTACTTCAGAATATGCTTTTACAACAATATTTTTACCATCTTTGTCTTGTGTTGTATATTCTTCATTGAATAGCGGTGTTATAGAATCTGTTGTAAAGTGTTGAAAGTTTTTTACGATATTATCATCTAAACCTTGGTCTTTTAAAAAACCTAACGCTAAATCTGTAAAATTGTTGGGTCTAATTAACAACTTACGATTGGTATCAGCATCTAAATCATTATCCCAATAAAACAAATCTTCTGTAAAAGCATTGTAATACATTACTTTAATACCTGATTCTTGCTCCTCTTCCTGTTCTTCGCTAGAAACTTTTGGGTTTACTAGTAACCTAAACTTACGTGATAAACGTGTTTTACCTGTACCATTAAAAGCGTAGATTAACTGTACTTTTTTATTGGCATCTCTTAACTCTTCTGCAATTTTATTTAAAGTCTTACTCATATTATGCTTCTACAGTGGCTTTAGGAAATGTTAATAGCTTGTTTCTATAATACTCGTATTGTTTTGTACGCAACTCTATTTCTTTTGGTAAACTTTCGCTTATTGACGTAGTTAATACATCAAATTTATCAAGGATGTTTACGATGCGTTGTTGTTCTTCTGGTGATGGAACAGATATTTTAAACTTCTGAAACATAGGTTTTCTTAATGAGGTGACAGATGAGTGTACTGATGTTTTCATTACATAATCATAGAATTTAGCAACAATGAAGTGGTATAAATATCTAGGATTAATCTCTTCTTTATTAGGAACAACCCTATAAGCTCTTTGATGTAAAGCATACTTACCAGTAACCCAGTGAAAAACCTTACCTACACCTACACCATCACCTGCCGTTATAATTGCTGTTTCATCAAAATCATACGAATTGAGTCTCAATGGTTTTTTTCCTCTTGCATAAAAAATATAATCACCATCATCAATCGCATCTTTAGTATCATGACTACCTGTACCAATCTCTGCTAACTTAACAAGTGGTATTAAATCAACTTCACTCTCTTCAAAAGTTAGTAATTGCTCACGATAATACTCGTATTGTTTTTTACGTGCTGTAAGTTCTGTAGTAAGTTCTGTAGTAAGTTCTGTAGTAAGTTCCGTAAAGGTATCTAAAATACGAACAATTTCTTTTTGGATTTTGAGAGATTTCTCTGGGTTATCTGGACATGGGATTGGGATTTTTTTATTTGCATAATTACTAATCCATTGTCGTTTATGGTCACCATCAACCAAACCACTTGGTAATGTATTCATCCAATGATATATGTACCTTAACAATAATTTAGATTCATTTTTAGATGTAATCAACTTCATTGCAGAAGATTTTACTTTAAAATCAAAATCAACCCATTTGTTTGCGGTAGTAAAGTCATCAAATATAATTACTGATTTTTCTGACCCTTTATAAATACCATCAGTTTCATCTGTATAACCTAAAATGAATGTTTTACCAGCAGTTAAAACAGGTGTGTCAAAATCATCGTGATACTCTTTTGATTTAACTCTGTAGTTCGTAGGTTGTTCATAATCTGTGTAATCTCCCAAAGTTTTCCATCCAATTTCAACACCCATCAATAATTCATCTAACTTGCTCATGCTTCAATCTCCTTTACAATGTTATCAATATCAGCACGTAGTTGGTCTATTTTTTTAACAGTAGTAGCAACTTCTTTATTTAACTCAATAATATCTATTTTTTCGCGTGTGTCTTTAGCTTCTACATAAGAACTCACAGAAAGGTTGTAATCGTTTTTGGCAATTATGTTATTATCCACTGATTTTGCTACGTGTTTTACATCTTCTTTGCTATCAAATAATTGCATTACCTTTTCAATGTGGTCGTCATACAACACATTGTTATTGGTTTCTTTTTTAAAGAAATCTTCACCACTTGCATCAATAAACTGGGTTTTGGTGTCGGTTTTACTTTTAGAAAGCACTAACAATGTTACCGCTATGGTAGTCCCATAAAATAAATTTGGTGCTAAATTGATAATGGTTTCTACATAGTTGTTATCTACCAAGTACTTTCTTATTTTTTGTTCTGCACCACCACGGTAAAAAATACCAGGGAAACATACCAATGCAGCTCTACCTTTACTTGATAAATAGCTTAATGAATGTAGTACAAACGCAAAATCTGCCTTCGATTTTGGTGCTAATACTCCTGCAGATGCAAAACGGTCGTCGTTAATTAACGTAGGGTCGTCGCTACCCTTCCATTTTATAGAATATGGTGGATTAGAAACAATGGCATCAAACGGTTTATCGTCTGCTAACTGTGGATTCATTAAGGTATTACCCAACACAATATGAAACTTGTCGTAGTTTACATTATGTAAAAACATATTCATACGTGCCAAGTTATAGGTAGTATGGTTTATTTCTTGCCCAAAGAAACCTTCTTCTATAATATGATTATCAAAATGTTTTTTAGCTTGTAAAAGTAATGAACCAGAACCTGCAGCTGGGTCGTATATTTTATTGATTTTTTCTTGCTTGTGCATTGCCAGTTGCGCAATTAATTGCGATACGTTGGTAGGTGTAAAAAATTCACCTCCAGACTTACCAGCATTGGCTGCGTATTTATGAATTAGAAACTCGTAAGCATCGCCAAATAAATCAATTTTATTGTCTTGAAAATTACCCAAATTTAATCCTGCAACACCTTTTAACACGTCTGCTAATCGGCTGTTTTTATTTGTAACGGTATTACCTAATCGGTTGCTTGTAGTATCAAAATCAGCAAATAAGCCTTTAATATCCTCTTCTGATGGATAACCATTTGCAGAACTTTCTATTGCTGTAAATATTGCAGCTAAATCTGTATTTAGATTATCGTTATCATCTGCATTTTTAACTATGTTTACAAATAACTGACTTGGGTAAATAAAATAGCCTTTGGTTTTAATGGCATCTTCTTTTATTTCAGGTGTAATAACGTCATCAGGCAAAGACGCATAATTGATACTTTCATCACCAGCTTCAATGTAATCTGTGAAATTCTCACTTATAAAGCGATAAAAAAGTGTACCTAATACGAAGTGTTTAAAATCCCAACCATCAACAGAGCCACGGACATCGTTGGCTATTTTCCATATTTGATTTTGTAATTGTGTTCTTTGGTCTATGCTTGTCATTTATTGATTTTATATTGTTTTGTTCCAATGTATGGAACTTGATTTAAATTTTATGGTAATTATATTCCTGTCTCTTATACACATCTGACGCTGCCGACGACTCCTTACGTGTAG
>OJDK01000043.1_pt1 | contig 99145 bp, 91 predicted proteins | sample 1592791 | NCBI WGS metagenome assembly OJDK01 (sample SAMN05416878, study PRJEB24817) | seawater metagenome | isolation source: Sea water | place: Canada:Atlantic | collected 2013-11
TGAAAAGAATTATTTTTTGAAGCAAATGGGTGTCTAGGAAACTAGGGGCGATTCAGTAAATAAATTTACCTATATATAACTTTTATTATGGCCTGATTGATTTCAATCTGAGTTGAACGAAATTTTTCGTTTTAGACGACGCAGAGTATTTATTACAGAGGGAGATTCAGAAGACACTTCAACCTCGTCGTTGCCGCATTTAATGCATGCGATAGGAGGTAAAGCATCAGATTGATTAAAGCGGCGCTCTACCTTACCGCATGATGGGCAGGTAATAACGAGACAATGGATAGGTAAGACCATGATACGTCCTTGTATACTTCGCTCTGGCTTTTCAGAGCATTTATGTTACTAAAGATATTAAAGTTTATTGGCGCTGTTGTGTATTTATATTTACTCAACTTACTTCAACGTATGTTCCAAATAGTGCTTAAGCGATCTACCGTATGAATTCACTTTGAATTTCTCGGGCGCGCAATCGTATTTTGATTACCGAAGAGGCCTATTTCAGAGAATGCGTTAGATTCGGGCACTTGGTATAGCCACTTTACGGGAACAAAGTATTCAGCATTATCTTCGCCAACATCAGCGGCACGGTCATAAACACCCTGAAGGTTCATATCACTGGTAATACGCTCGAAATGTCTTTAACTATCTGCTCTTCAAGCAACGCTTCGGTTTCTAGGCGCACTAGTGATAACGCCTGAAGGGGTCTCACCGATTTTCCACATGCCGTATTGGACTGCCATTATTCAACGTCCTGTTCAGGTTTAGATTCAAAAAATCCAACCGTTGGCTCAGAAAGCAACGCCAGTGTCATTGCTAAACCTGAACGCGCTTGTGAACGAGTGAACTGCTCAGGGCCGTGGCCACCGAGCTGGCAGATGTTTTTCACATGCTCGCGCATGCTTAACATCCGTGCCTCTATATCCATGTCTTTTCGAGTCTCACTGTTCTGAGAATCTTTATTCGCCTGCTGTGCAAGCTTGGCATCACCACGTAAAGCTTCGACGTGTTCAATGATATGCCGACACTGCATGACAGCATCTTTATAGTAACCAGTATCAATCAGGTGTTGCGCTTTGGAGACTAACTGGTCGGCATGGTCATCCATATCAGCGACAGGAAGTTCAAACAGAATTGTTTTACGGAATCCGCATGCTTGGAGTGCGCTTAGCCACTCTTCACGAGGTATTCGGATTTGTTCATCACTCAAGCTCTGTTTTGGTTCATCCTTTGCAATGCTTGTTGTCGAACGTAGGCCGACCTGAAGGAGTAAATCACCGTCACCACGCTCTACTTCAATCCCTTCTAACTGCCGACCGGTGAGGACAAACTCAAAATACTTACGTTCGTCTTTCTGATACTCAATCAATGCTTCGAAAGAACCCTCTGAACAGTCCACCCGAGTAAGTATGACCTTTCTGTCTTCAGTCAAACTGATTGAACACCAGAGAGATTCGACCCTAGTTATTTCTTTTACTGGTCGCTGCTGAAAGGTCAGCCCTAATACAAAGCCAAAGCTGCCAACGGCGCTTTTCCCAGTCAGTTTTGAACTGGTCAGTTGGTAAATAGAGCGACTTTCACGACTAATGCCTAATGACAAACCAAATTCCTTAATATAAATCCCTTGAGAATGGCCGATTACCAGCCAACTTTCAGCTATCAGATTCCTGATAAATTATGTTTTCCACTTCTCTCGCCATATCATCAAGCAGCTGCTCACAAGAAAGCTCTATATCTGTCGAATATGTTGGCGTAGGGAAAGAACAAAACTGATTTTCTACCCAGATTTCTAAAACATCTTCTGGCTCACGCAGGCTTAGTGCTAATTGATCGAGCTTATTGAGTTTGGCAATTTGCTGCGAGATTTCGTCATGGATGTCACGTTGCAGTATGCTACCGAGCGGCGAGCCGAGCATATCGCTGAGATCATCTTCAGTTGACGCGGCAAATTCTAAGGCCGCAGAGTTAGCCAACATGTTTGCTGCTGCTCTTTCAACCACCTGCCTTTGCAGTTGCTCACCAGGGCCTTGGGCCAGATCTTTGGCAAGGTTAATTAAAAGCTTAATAATCTCATGAGCGCCTTCTAACTCGATTTCGAGGGATTCTAGTTGTTTTGACCTATTCGCTTTTTCGGTATCAGCAAGCTCGATCATACCAAGCTCAACTCCAATATCCGTTTGCAAACAAAACTCGACCAACCCAATTAAGTCGACTTCATGCGCAGCCAGTTCTTCTGAATAGCCAACGATGGCGGTTGTTTTAATATCAATCGGCTTGAATACAACGTCGGCATCGCTGCACAAAGATTCTGACTCAACGTATTGCTCAACCAAGGCCGTAATAAATGGCGGATCAAAACGCACAGCCTTAACCTCCCTACGCAGTTTTTGCTGCGATACAGCTTTGAATAGCGGAAGCAGGTCAGCTCCTAGTCGACACTCTTGTAGTAGATAACTAATGTATTCTTCTTGAGAGATCAGAATCCGGCTGTCTATCTTTCCACATTTTTCAAATTGCATGAGTCACTCCTGCATCAGGCGGTTTTAAGACTACCTATGTCCATAGATTTAAATAATCAATAAAGAGAATCGAATTCTCATAGCTTCAGACCGACTATTTTTTAAGCATAAGTCGGTGCGAGTGAACGTCTTTGGAGTAGTTCAAATCGGCGCTCTACATTACCGCATAATCGGCAGCTAATAACGAGACACCGGGTAGATAAAACCATACAACTTCCTTGTTAATTTCATTATTGTGAATAGTAAGTTATCGCCATTAGGCCTTAGCTAATATTGGCAGTATGCTCGTTGTCCATCAAAATTCGACCACTACAGAAAGCTTCATTGTGGTACGGCCTTTGGCTAATGACTTCTGGATCAATTCAAGTTCAACCTGCCCTTCACTTATCTGACCCATAATTTTAAGTCTAGCCTTCATTGACGCGTCAAAAACTCGCTTTAAATCGCGAGAAAAATCCAAATCTACTTGATGCTTCAATAAAGGATTCGATTTTATTTTTCGCAACTCGAAAATGCTATTAAACATATCGTCTTTGAATAAATTATACTTAGTAAGGATTCTCTCCGCTTCGACGATATCCGCTTCGCTGCCAGCACCCTGAACCATTATGTCCATAATCTGCTTGCGTTCTTCGCTGTTTTTATTTGATCTTTTGGCATTAAAACCAACATCAGCACCACCAAATGGTATATTAGCCGCTGCATCAAGTGCGATTGATGCGGCGTCCTCCGTCTCAACATTAACGTCTTCCACATCAACAATTCGGACACTTTTAGCGCCCAATGCGAGGCAAAGTCGAGTCCATAATTGATATTTTTGAAGAGTATAATCGCTAGCAAATTCGACTACCGGTAAAAACTGGTTCGCATAATCGGCCTTAACTAAAACATTGCCCACTTGAATATGTGAGGGATGAACATACTTTACTAACTCATTGGCATCAGATCCGACCAACGGTAGTTTAATGACTTTCGTATCAAGCTCGACGTTCGTAAATGTTTTATAGGCAGCAATGGATTTTTGCTCTAACGCCTCAAGAAAATAATCATCAACAAAGAAAATTTTATGGATGTAGCTTTCAATCATTTCGAACTCTCCGACTATAAATAGCTATATGCAAAAAAATTCGCCACCGTGGCCAGTTAAGGACTCGTTCAAGGTGGTTTATTCCGTTATCGTTATCATCAGAAATCTCACGGCCGGTTATATTCGATAAGGTTTCCAAAACGTTAATTACATCGCGGCGTTGATTTTTATAGATATTTAAAAATAATAAAACCGGAGAAAGTCGCCCTGCTTCATCCAATGTCATCGGTTTTACAGTAATTAAGCAGTTACCTTTCCATGTAACACGGCATTGTAAGTTACCCGCAATGATAGGCCAGTGGCGACCGTTCGTCTGAACATCATCTATACACTCGCGAAAGACTGCTGCTTCTGGATCAGAGTATTTTGAGAGTTTATAAACTTCTGAATTACTTGCACACCAGTAATCTGTCTCACCGCTATTATCCAATGCTTGGGCATATATATAAATAGCATCTCTCAATACCACGTCTCGCACGAGGTCTTTTTTCAATGCGTCGTTTTTAAAATCATTTTTGACAGTCATTAATCACGCTCTCCATCAATCGCTGAAAACTGTCTTCATCCATCAAATTTGCGGAATAAACATAGCCAGACACTTTATATTCACTCGTAGTCTCATAGATCTGTCGAATGACATCATTATCTTGCAGTATATTATTTGCATTTTCGGCGGGAAACTGGCGAAATTCAGACTCATCAATGTGTGTCGCGATAATATTAATTCGCTTACGCTCCTTGTTTGATGCCCCTAGAGCTTCAATGGTTCTTCTTATATCCCATTCGATTTGACTAATATATTTCCTATCCGTCAATCTTGATAAATCAATCAAATAAAAAACATGATCGTTATCCACCACTTGCATCAACCAATCGTCCAGCCGATCCATTGTGCCAGGCATGTCGACAATCTCGTTAATTGTAAAAGCGGATCCGTCATTCATTTGAAAATTAATATTTTTGTACTTCTTTTTTGACGTCGTGGCTTCTTTACTATTAAACCCCAACTCCTGCCCGCGCAAGCGACTTATAAAAGTGGTTTTCCCACTATTTGGACGACCCCAAACTACAAACGTACCTACTTGACGAGATGGAGGTAACATCCTTTCAATAAAATCACCAAGAACAACGTCCAACTTTTCTAGCCAACTATCTTTATACAAATTAGGAAATAAATACTTTATCATCATAAAACCCTTAAATTAAACGCTTAAACCACACAATTTATTTAGAAAACTACTAATCGAAAATTAAAGACTATTTACTACCATCAAATTTAATTAATTTATAGAAATTATAAGTACGATGTTGCCGACGCCTTTTAACCGGACGTTTCATTCTCAATTTAATCTTCAAAGATTGAAGAGAACTGTGCGATTCCACTTCATCTATAAATTGATCATATATTCTTCTATGATAAAAATTACCCTCAATATCTTTTAGCGTTATATGACGCTGCGAAAGTATCAATTGATGGTGTCCGCTACTTTCAATCACAATGGCGCCACAACGAAAGCAAGCGCAATGAGCGTCATATATTTTTTCAAGATGCTCAAATGTAAACCGTCCCACCCCACCAACTAACTGATTTAGATCGTCATAGTCAACAATGGCGTAACGTTTTTCTGCATTGGTTGCAAGCCAGTTTAAATAGGAAAAATATTTCTTTTCCATCACACACTCTCCAGCAAGGCACATCGTTTAAGATCTAGGTTCATCCTATAAAAGTCCTTTCCAGCTTTGCTGTATACATCTCAAGACTATGCGCATAGGTCTCACGAAAGCTTTTATAGGACGCACTCATATCAAATAAGGCGGTAGCAGATATACCGATAACCAAAGTCTTGCTTAAATCCAGTGGCATAAACGTCCTTGTTTTATTTGGTTAAAGTTTTCCGGTGAAAGCTTTTTGGCTAAGTGAATCGAACAAAGGTTCGTTCAATAATTCATTTTCATTTTCAATAATTTTTTTAACTTTTCTCTTTATTACAGAAAATTTCTCTTGGAGCTCAATCGGAGGTACTGGGATATTTAAATTACCAACTTGTACTTTTGTGAGCGCTTCTCGCGTAGCTCCACCAGCATTTGCTATATTTAAAAGTTGGCGTTTATAAGCCTTAGAAATCAAAACATGTAACAAAAACTCTGGCATCAATATGTCACTACGAATAATGCAAACATGCTGATTAACGCGAGCAGGAAGAATAGTTTCATCTACTATTGCTGTGCGACAAACAGAAGCCCCTGTAATATTTAGCAAAACATCTCCCGATTTAACATCAACGTTGGACAGAGCTTTTGCTTGATCATCTGAAAGAAACGCTAAATTTTTATGTAAAAAATTATCATCATGAATATTTAGACTTCGAATTAGCGAAATTCCTTCGTTAAGATAGGCTTCTTTCCCACCTTTTGGAGTAGCACCACTACCAATTTTTGATGCTAGCTTTTCCAATTTCTTTAAACTCCAACCCTTCGGGTTCGTCACCGGATCACCAAACATATCCAGAAACACAGCGCGGAGGAAGTTGTCGGCGAGTTGGATGGCTTGCTGGCGTTTTCGGCGTATGGCGTCGGCTTTGTCGAGGATGGCGGCGATGCGTTGTTGTTCGGCTAAGGGTGGAAGGGGGATTTCGAATTCTTTGAGATCTTTTGCCGACAAATTAGGTTGAGCTGCTCCGTTTTCAAACCGTTCTATTTCTTTTCCGCACGAAGAGCTACGTAAATAGTTTTTCAAAAAATCATGATCAAGCTGATTCTTTGGACGAATGATTACTAATGAAGATGCAATAGCACCTCGTAAAATACTCTCATCAACTATTGCAAACTTACCAAGGGAGCCTCGTAAACAGAATAAAATATCACCCATTTGGACTTTACCATTACTCAGAAGATCAAATCTTTCTTCAGATATAAAGTTTGCACCAGAGCACTTAATAGAGAGATCATTCTGCAAATTACCAGCATTAATAAAAGGTATACCTTCAGAAAAGAGAGCATCTTTTGATGGATAGTTTTTTCCTCTATCACCATTTATCAGCTTACAAACATCACCCAGCTTAACCATCGGCCAACTCACAGCATCCCCTCCAACTCTTCCAAGTCTGCCATGATTTCGCTTTCTAACGCCTTCAGCTTTTTCAGTATGTCTTTCGGGTTTTCATACACTTCTTCTGCGTAGACGACTTCTTTATAACGATTGATCGACAGGTCGTATTTATTAGCAGCGATGTCTTTGGCCTCGACGACAAACGCTTTTTGGGTTTTGTCGCCAAATAAGCGCGCCACGGCTTGGTCGGTGGTTTCGTTTTTTTGTTTGCCTTCGCCTTCGTGAATTAAATACAGGTAGTCTAGCCAGCGTTGGGTTAGCTCGGGGATGTCGTTATTGCCTTCGCCTTTTAATGGCGTGCGTTTGTCGTCGAGTGAGTAGCCGTCGGCTTGTAAATCATAAAACCAAACGCGCTCGGTAGTACCGCCTTTGGTGAATAACATAATGGCGGTGCTAACACCGGCGTAGGGCTTAAATACGCCGCTGGGCAGGCTGACGATGCCTTCGAGCTGGTTGTTTTCTAACAATTCGGCGCGCAGTTGTTGGTGGGCCTTACTGGAGCCGAATAATACGCCGTCGGGGACAATAACGGCGGCGCGGCCACCGAGTTTGAGGGCGCGTAATATGTGCGCAACAAATAACAGTTCGGTTTTTTTGGTTTTTACCAAGCCGAGTACGTCGGGGTTGGTGTTGGTTTCGTCGAGGCTGCCTTTAAACGGTGGGTTGGCGAGGATGACGTCGAAGAAGTTTTCTTCCTGTTGGGGAAAGTTTTCTTTTATCGATTTGCTTAACGAATCTTGGTAAAGGATATTCGCGCCATTCACGCCGTGCAGAGCCATGTTCATACTGCTGACGCGCAGCATGGTGGTGTCGAAGTCGAAGCCCCAAAACATTTGGCTGTTGATGTGTGGGCGGTAGGGTTCGAGTAAATCACCGCTGTAGTGGGTGTTGCCTTCTTCGTCTTGCCAGCGCCCGCCTTCCTCTTCTGTGCTCGAGAACTTTTGCGTCAGGTATTCCATGGTGCGGGCCAAGAAGCCAGCGGTGCCACAAGAAGGATCGCAAATAATATCGGTAGGTTGCGGGTCGATCATTTCGATCATGGTATCAATGATGTGGCGCGGCGTGCGAAACTGGCCATTTATACCAGCGGTGGTAAGTTTGCTGAGCAGGTATTCGTATATGTCACCTTTTACGTCGCTCTGGTTGAGCGGCAGGTTATCGACCATTTCGATGGCGCTAACGAGTACGGATTCGTTTTTAATTTCTAGATCGGCGTCTTGCATGTATTCGCCAATATGACCGAGAGCTTGCAAGGCACTGCCTTGTGGGCCGAGGCCGTCTTTTTCGTCGGAGACTTTGCCTAGGGTGGCGAAAAACGGAAACACTTGTTGCTTTAGATGCGCGTGTAGTTCTTTGCCGCTTTTGTTTTTGAAGTTTTTCCAACGCAGTAATTGGCCAGCGGGGGTGTTTGGAAACAGGCGATCAAATTCTTTTGTGGTGCGAGCGGCTTTGCGCTCGGCAACGTCTTCTTGCATGTCGAGCATGCGGGCAAACATGAGGTAGCTGATTTGCTCGATCACGGTTAAGGGGTTGGTGATTCCGCCCGTCCAGAATTTTTCCCAGAGCTTGTCGATGTCGTTACGTATTTGGCCGGTTAGCATTTAGGGGGTCTCTTAACGATTTTGTTCGTTAGTAAGTGTGTGAATACGCTGTTGCAAGGAGTCTAGTGTATGCATCAGGGTGTCAAAATTTGGGGTGTCGCCAAAGATCATTTCTTGCAATGACTTGAGGCTCCGCCCTATTTATTACTTGAGTCTCCGACTCGGTGGCAAGCTGAAGCACTCGTTGCACCGCATTTTGAATCCAGCTGGTGACATACTGGGTATCTTTAGCCAGTGCCTGTTGTTGATTTTTTGAGAGTGGCCCTTGCACGCTTAAATAGGCTGCCATGCGAGCTAGCTGCTCTTCTGTGAGTTCTTTTTCTCCCAGTGCGTCTATCGCTTGTACCAATAATGCACTTTGTGGGTATTTGACATTCAGGTGCGTGAGCTTGGCTTTTTTAAAGCTGAGTTCTTGGTCGAGTATCTGATAGGTTTTACTGTTGCCGTCACTTAAATACGTAAAGCGTGTAGGCACTTGGGTTGAGATGCCTAAGATATTCAGCGCAGCATTACCTGTTACTTGAATATTCCAGCCAAATTTACGTGCCAGCGCATGTGCTACTTGATCCATATCTGGGCCAAGAGACTGCTGTAGCCACTTACTGTATTTAGGGTAATCGTAAAGGCCGCGTGCTATGCGCCGAATAGTGCCTTTTTGAGTAAGACGGGAAAGGACTTTATCAATATGTTCGGCATTGCCTAACAAGCTAAAATCTTTTCGGGAAAACGCCCACCCCCTACCGTTACCATAAATGCGGCTAACCAATTGTTTTTCAATGTTTTTATTTGAAGTTTCAGACATAGTTTTGTCCGGAAAATAGCCATCGATTCCGGACAAGATAACACAGTTATCTAGCTCCTGCACTTAAGCGCCAGCCTGACAGTATGGGCGAATCAATACGACAAGCTCGCTAACGTCTTCTGGCGTAAACACACCATCAATACCTTCGTGCGAAATGCTGTCGAATGGAGGTTCGTAGAGTTTATCGACAACAATAGAGCCATGTTGGGCAATGTAGTTTTTGAGCAAATTCATAAAGCGTACTTGCTGCGCGGTAAGCGTTGGGTGCGCGTGCAGGAAGTTTTTGAAGTGCTCTTCGATGGCTTGGGGATCAAGACCGATGATTTCACGCACGGTAAGGTGCAGCTGATCCGCCGTGCGGCCATAAAAGTCATTAAGCACGTCAAGGCTTACGCCCGGATGACTGGTGAGTATGGTTGAGGTTAAGCTTTTGAGTTCGAACTCGGCAATGATGTCGCCCTTACGTATTTTTTGCAGGGTTGGGTTCGCTTCGATCATTTGCTCAAGGATGTCTTTTAGCTTTCTGCGGTAAAGCATGGCTTCGTTCGCACCGGCGATTTTCACTTCGCGGTCTACTTCTCTGACGCCACCGTCGCCTGTGCGGGTGGTTGCTGTTTCGTAGCCGGGCGGCGTTGCTTGCTGACGATATTTCATAATGCCGCGCAGTTCTTTGCGAGCATGCTCTAACTTAGTAATGCTGGGGTTTAGCCAGAAGTCTGCACTACGAACCTCGGCAATCACTGCATCTTTTTGGCGTACCGCTAAAATAGTTATCGCAAGCTTATCTATTTCGCGCAGTAATTGGTCGCGGCCATCGTCAAAACAACTAGCCTGTTCAACTAGGCAGCGTTGAATAGTGGCAATGAGTTTGTCGAAGGCGGTGGCGTGTTTATCGCGCAACACGCGCGCGGCCATTAACGGCGCGATGATTTCCACTAGTTGGTGCTGGGTTTTGGCATTCAGCGTTTTAAGTAATTCGGTTTGTTGCAGCTCATGCACAACACGAAGCTGGCGTCTTACTGCAATGCTGTCGTCTGGCAGGTCGTTAATGTCTGCGCGCAGTAGTTCGATGGCGACATCAAAGGCGTCGGCTTGATTTTGTTTTAAGGCTACCTGAGCCAGCTCTAGGCGTGCTTCGAAGGTGGTTTGCAGTAGCGATTTACTGCCGGTGTCGTCTGGCTCTTGGTATTCTTGTTCAAAGAAATCGAAATTGCCGTAATGATCAAAAATCAGGAATTCGGTTTTATTTTTGCCAGGTCCAAATAAATTGGGGCGTAAGCGTGTGCCACGGCCAATCATCTGCCAGAACTTCACAAAGGATTTTACCGGTTTAGCAAACACTAGGTTCACCACTTCGGGTACGTCGATGCCGGTGTCGAGCATATCGACCGAGATGGCAATGCGGAATTCGTTGTTTGGTTTTTTAAATTCTTTAATCAGACTTTCGACATGCGGAATGGCGTTATGAATCACCTTGCAAACTTTGGTGCCGTATTGCGGATAGAGTTTACAAAAGAGTTTTTCTAGATGCTCAGCATGATCTTGGCGTTGAGCAAAGACGATGGTTTTACCCACCAGCGAGCCAGTTTCGTCTTTAATGCCGTTGTTGATGAGATTTTCTAGAATAATTCGGTCGGTATTTTCGCTGAATATTTTACGGCCAATGTCTTTACCTGCAATGGTAGTTTTTTGGGCTTGTTCTTCACCGAGGTCTTCTTCGAGCTGACGCTGCTGCTCTTCGGTTAAATCTTTGTAATGAATGCCATCACGCAGAAAATCGGTGGTGAGGTCTTTTACTTTAAATGGCGCTAAATATGGCGGTTCGTTATTAATAGCGGCATCAAGCCCAAATTCGAACGTTGGATTGGTAGGTTCACAATCAAAAACGTCGAAGGTATTACGGCTGATAAACTTCACCGGCGTGGCGGTTAAGCCAACTTGCAGTGAATCGAAGTATGCAAATAAGTCGCGGTATTTATTGTAGATACTGCGATGCGACTCGTCGGCAACAATAAGGTCAAAAAAGCCAACATCTAACTGGGCAAAGCGGTTCATCATACCCGGATAGGTGGCGATATAAATGCGCGCGGTTTGGTCTATTTGATTGGCCTCGCCAATCACGCAGCGAGGCTCGGATGGTAGATTTTGTTTGAATGCCTCGTCGGCCTGCACACGCAATTCTTTGCGGTCGCATAAAAACAATACGCGCTTGCCCCAACCTTTACGCAGTAACAGTTCCGCTAAGGCAATGGCTACGCGGGTTTTACCTGTGCCTGTCGCTTGAATAATTAACGCTTTACGGCGCTGGTCTTGAAAGTGCTTGGCAACGGTTTTAATTGCTTCGATTTGATAAGGGCGATCGACAATTGTGAGGTCTGGATTAAATTGCTCTAATTCGGCGGCGCGGTAATGACGCTGGTATATCAGGTAATCGAGGCTGTCTTTACTATAAAAACCATACACTGGGCGATAGGTGTTGTATTGGTGATCATCCCAGATAAAGGTTTCGTAGCCGTTGGTGTAAAAAATAACGGGGCGCTGGTAACCCATAAGCTCAAACGAATCGGCGTATAACCGCGCTTGTTCGCGCCCCGCCTGAAGATTGGTATTACCTGATTTTTTAGCCTCAATGACGGCAAGTGGTTGGCCGTTGTCGCCCCAAAGTACGTAGTCGACATAACCTTTACCTGACGGGTTGTTGGGAAATACGACTTCGAATTCTTGGCCAACTTGTTCTGTATTACCAATATCCCAACCGGCTTGCAGCAGCATTGCGTCGATCAGCATGGTGCGAGTTTTGGCTTCGTTCCATTGCAGGCTGTCTGCGACTTGCTGGCTTTGTTGCTTGCGTTTTTGTTGATCGGGCTTGGCTGGTGCTTCGAGTTTTTCGATGTTCTTAGTGCGCTCGCGCTCTAGCTCATCCATTACGCGCTGCAATTCTTCTTGCTGCTTGTTTAATTCTTTTTGATAGGTGGAAACCGATTTTTGCAGTTTGTTTAGCTCTGCGGTCGGGTCTTTGATGTCTTTAAGAGTAGAGAAATCGTCACTCTTCTTTCCGTAGTACTTGAGGGCGATGTAACACGCGAGCTGATGCGCGGTACCGAGAGCCATTTGGGCATTACGGATGTCACCTTCGGCACCGTGGGCGGTGTCGTTACCTTGAATGCGCAAAAAGTTGATTTGATGAATCAGTGATTTGCTGACGCAATCTTCGAATACAGAATTTCGAACCAGATCATAAAAGCTCGACTGCGGCATACGCGGCAGGCGTTCTTCTTTGTAGATGCCCTTCGTCAGTTCTTCCGCAAAACTACGCAACCGCGTTAACGCACTGCCCGGATCAATATGCAGTACGGCTTCTGCTAAACCACCCAGATTGGCGAGTAGTTCGTTTTCGGGTCGAAGAAACTCGAAGTTCTCTGATTTCATAAAAATAATTCTTTCCATATCAGCCTTATAGCGAAGGCCGTGCCAAATCCTAGTTGATGCCGTATTTTTGCATCCAAGTAGATAACACTTGATGACTTTTCAGTCCAAGTAATTCTGCTGCTTGGGCTTTGTGGCCGTGTGAAACTTCCAGAGCCTTCTTCACGTATCGGACTTTTATATCAGTCAAAATATCATTTATATCAATGCCTTGAGATACATCCAACATCGTTTCATCGGATGTGGAAGGTTCGCGGGAGAACAAGGCTTGTCGAATATCTGTAGCGGTCAGCTCGTCGCCTTCAGACCATAACGAGGCTCGCAGTAACGTGGCGCGAAGTTCACGTACGTTACCTTTCCACGACTGAGAAATAATAATATTTCTTGCATCTACGGAAAGTTTTTTACCAAGCAATACTTCATCCTGCTCTGCCAACGCGCTCAACAGGCTGTCTGCCAGCAGCTGTAAGTCGCCTTCGCGCTGACGTAAAGGCGGTAAATGGAGAACGCCGATCGCTATTCGATAAAACAAGTCTTCGCGGAAGCGTCCCTCAGCAATCTCAGTGGATAAATCTCGATTAGTAGCCGCTATCAGGCGAATATCAACGACTTTTTGGGCTGTAGCTCCGACAGGAATAAAGCTGCCATCTTCCAGTACTCGTAACAAGCGCACCTGTACCGATGGCTCGAGCTCACCGAATTCATCGAGAAACAATGTTCCACCGTCTGCTTGCTCAAACACGCCTTTCCTGTTGCTAGTTGCGCCAGTAAAGGCGCCTTTGACGTGACCAAAGAGTTCTGAATCGATCAGGTCGGGAGCAATGGCGCCACAATTTAAAACAATTAACGGCCCATCTTTTCTAGAGATCGTGTTGTGAATAGCTTTCGCGAATAGTTCTTTTCCGGTGCCAGTTTCGCCGTAAATCAATACGGGGATATTTCGCTTCGCTAAAATTTGCGCTTGTTGCTTAAGACGCAACATGAAAGGATTTTGAGTGATAATGTCATCGAAAGCGGCATCAATTGGGGCTTCTAATCCTGAGAGCGCATGTAACTTATCGGTACTTAGTGATGTGGCTGCAGGGATATATTCTGCCGATACATTAAAAGGAATATCCGCTCTTTTCACGCCCTCCTCTATAGAGGATTGATAAAACTCGCAAGGAAAACGTGTTTTTCCCAATAGAATCCATACTGCCTGCATCGCAGGAGTGCCAGGACTGAGCAGTATGGAAGTAGGCTTATTGCTTTCTTGGAGTCGTTTTAGATGCTGGTACGCTTTTTGATAGATTTCACCAAAATGGACTGGTGAACTTAACGATGCGGAGTGTGAGGATACATCGATTGATATTTGAGTTTTTAACCACTCAATATAAGGCTTTACACGATTTTCTGGGTAGTTGTATAGCAACTCAACAGAGTCGAATGACTCGGCCTTCAGAGTTGACAGTATCGGACCAAGTGTTTGCGTCTCTTTAGCTTTAAGATCATTAGCTCCGATCCAACTTATTAATGTTGTTAGTTGTCCATTCACTTGCCAAATCCATATCAATCATTTTCAGCCATTGTACTCGGATTTGTAGACATGGCATCACTGGCATTATTTACAGATAGTGCTTACTAACGAAGCCCCATCCCTTGATCTAGCTCACCCCAAACCTTTTCCACTTGTGCCAACATAACTCAAAGCAACGCCACCAACGAAAGGAACCTGTGTGATGAGTTCTAAAGACATTTCGAAGTTTACTATTGCAGCAACCGCGCCAGAAGGATTTGAGCATGAACCCGATGCAACGAGGGATTATTGGCATCATCAACCGCTAAATACCTTGCCGCCTTACGATTACATTGCGCCATATGCCCGCCACAAGACCTTACCGACGCCCGGCATCGAGAAGCGTAAGGCATGGATTATTGGTGGTGGGATCGGTGGCCTAGCGGCGGCGTTTTATCTTATTCGCGACGCTCATATGCCTGCGGCGAACATTACCATATTAGAAGAAATGGATATCGAAGGCGGCTCTATGGATGGCGCTGGCAATCCAGAAGATGGTTATATCATTCGTGGTGGCCGCGAGATGAATTGGAATTACGACACCCTTTGGGATCTCTTTCAGGATATCCCTGCAGTAGAGCTGCCAGACGGCTACTCCGTACTTGATGAATATCGTTTGATCAATGACAACGATCCAAACTATTCGAAAGCGCGTTTAATGCATAAATGCGGTGAGCTTTTAGATGCTAATGACTTTGGTTTAAGTAAATCACAGCAATGGGAGTTAATTCGCCTGATACTGAAACGCAAAGAAACGTTAGACGATATCAGTATCGAAGAGTATTTCAGCACTGGCTTTCTACAAACTAATTTTTGGTTTTTATTCCGCTCCATGTTTGCCTTTAAGAACTGTCATAGTTTGTTAGAGACAAAACTGTATTTACATCGTTTCCTTGATGCCATTGACGGTTTTGGCGATATGTCAGCATTGGTTTTCCCTAAATACAATCAATACGATACTTTTATCAAACCGCTGACAAATTTTTTACGCGAAAAAGGCGTAGTATTTAAATTCAATACTTGCATACACGATCTTGATATTAAGTTCTCGGGTGAGAAAAAAGTCGTTACCGCTATTCACGGCGTGGTTACTATTAAGAAGGGCAAGGAAGATGAAAAAGAAGATTTAAGAATTGACGTGGAAGCCGAGGATCTTGTCTTGGCACTGACAGGCTCTATGACGGAACACACAGCCTATGGCGATATGGACACAATACCTAAACTCGCATGTGATAAGCATGATCCGGGCGAGAATAGCGGTTGGTCGTTATGGAAAAACCTCGCGCAAAAATCGCCCGTATTCGGCAAACCCGAGAAATTTTACGGTGATGTCGATAAATCTATTTGGGAGTCCGCCACACTCACGTGTAAACCATCCCCGCTAATAGACAAGATTAAAACCTTATCCGTTAACGACCCTTATTCTGGTCGCACTGTCACTGGCGGTATTATCACCTTTACCGATTCAAATTGGTTAATGAGTGTTACTTGCAACCGTCAACCGCATTTTCCTGACCAGCCAGACGATACCTTGGTGCTTTGGGTGTATGGTTTGCTGATGGATAAGCAAGGTAACTGCGTCCCAAAAACGATGTCGCAATGTACTGGTAAAGAAATACTCGCGGAGCTTTGTTATCACCTAGGCATAAGCGATCAACTAGAAGCGGTAATTGCTAATACCAAAATACGTCTCGCGCTGATGCCTTATATTACCGCGCAATTTATGACTCGCGCGGCAGGTGATCGCCCTCACCCTGTACCAGAAGGCTGCACCAATTTAGGTTTGATTGGCCAGTTTGTGGAAACACGTAACGATATTATTTTCACCATGGAAGCATCTATCCGCACCGCTCGCATTGGTGTGTATAAATTGCTGAATATTCCTAAGCAAGTTCCAGATATTAACCCCACCCAGTACGATATTCGTCACATGCTAAAAGGCGCACGAGCACTAAACAACGGCAAGCCCTTTATCGGTGAACGCTTATTGCACCGCCTACTCGATAAAACCTACTTTGCGCATGTTCTACCGCCGTTACCGGAAACCGAAGATTCTAAACAAACTCGGTTTGAAGAAGAATTGCATGAACTGTTAGGTAAAGGCAACGCGGCGATACAGACATTAGGAGATTGGATTACTCGTCTGCGCGAGAGTTTTACAAACAATATTAAGAAATAATTTTTTAATGAAAACAACGATAGAAAATAAAGAGCCCAGTTAAAACTGGGCTTTTTATCACACTAAGGTTAACGAGCTTAAATTAAATTTCGAAGTTGATACGTCAAAATATAAGCTACATCCATCGTTATAACGGACTCATATTTAAAGTGGTAGTCTGTTCCGCAACAACGGAAATCGGTTCACTGACAAAGACAAAACCAGTACCCGAGCCAAATTCTTCATCATCAACTTCAGGATCATCCAAATCCGCATCGCATGTTAATGCCAGTGTATATTCTCCAGGCGCTAAGAATGATGCTGTGTAGGTTAAATCTGTTGCTACAGAGGCAGTCGCCAAAGGTTCAGCTTCTGCGCCTAGATCTTCTGGCTGAGAGACATCCCCCTCGTACACGTAAACAGCAAGCTGATCGTCCGCTGCGCAAAGTCCTGACGCTATTGCTCCTGATATAAAGGCCGCTTCCGTTGTATCAACGATGCGAATGGTTGGACGTAATTTATACTCACCATTACCGGTAACCGTAATCGATTTACGCAAGTCAAAGTCTAGAGTGAAGGATACCGTTTCATCGGTATTCACCGTAAAACCACTCACTAATTTAAGACCCGTCTGATCACCACTAGGGATAGTTAACTCATAAGTACCATCGGCGAGTTCAATAACCGTATCGTTATTTTCATCGGTATCGACCAATAACCGAATTTGATTATAACGTCCGGCAGGTAACTCAACTTCATTCAAGAAGCTGTACACTTCACCATTCTGAAAATCGAGCAAATTGATTCGTTTTGGCTCATCAAAAATTACTTCCTTGTTATCTCCATTTTCAGCCATGAATACCACACCTGAAAATTGCACATACACGGCAACTGCGCCATCCACAGGAGCATCCGTTATTTGCATGGAGACTTTACCTGTATTGCTAGCGCTACTATCGCCTCCACAACCAGTTAACAATGCGGCAGCAACTGCAATGGCAGTAGGTCTCAAAACTTTAGGAAAGAACATATTTATACCCTTAATTAACCGAATGTGAATATCGCTAAATAAGACAAGGGGAATTCATAAAGGTTCTAAAAGTAGCGGCCAGTCACTAACTCGCCCTACTGGTCTCTTTTATTCTTTCCTAAATAGAGCATGGCGGTGCTTTTAGGCGCTCAGCGATTTTTTCGTACAATCAAACACCTTAACCGACTGAGCCTGATATTTCTGCATGTATTCACACAAATATTGCGCATCTTGTTTTACCCCCGAAAAGCGACCAGACCCCCACGTATGCAACCAAGGCAAGCCGATAAAGTACAAACCCGGTTGCGAGGTAACGCCACGCTCGTGTTTAGGATGGCCTTGGCCATTGAATACCGGCGCATCCAACCAGCCAAAATCAGGACGAAAGCCTATACACCAGATAATGCTGGTAATACCCGACTCAGATAGATTTAAAGAGGTACGTTCTTCGCTCAATTCCCATACCGGTGAATACACAGAAGGGCCTTCTGCCGTATCAATTCCTTGCTTTTCTATCCACTGGTCAATACGTGCATTGATGTTGTTGTAGGTATCGTCGGCGGTTTTAAGGTTGGCGTTTAAATTCGGCTGAAAAATTAAATTGTCGCCATCGTAATCCGTCATTAAGCCATAAAGCTCCATGCCTTCTAGTGCGAATTTACGCAAATCAATATCGCGCCCACCGTCACGGCCCGTCACATAATGATTGGTGTTGTTGCGCACATTTTTACCGAGCGGATGATCATTGACGGATATTTGGTAATAGCCCATATCATCCAACCATTCGACCACGTCTTTACCGCGATAAAAGCGCGCTACCCGTGGCGCATCGCCAGTGGCTAAAAAGACTTTACGTCCTGCAATATGAAGATCTTCTGCGATTTGTGCACCCGACTGTCCAGACCCCACCACCAGCACGGCGCCTTCGGGTAATTGCGCCGCATTTTTATAGTCAACGGAATGCACTTGGCGAATCGAGCTGGGAATGCGCTCAGCCATACGCGGCACGATAGGCACATGATAACCGCCGGAAGAGACCACCACTTGATCGGCGGTAAATTCACCGTCACTGGTGCTCACATGGTAAAGGCCGCTTTCATCCGTGGTTACCATTTTTACGGTCACACCTTCACGCACAGGCGCATTTAATTTTTTTGCAAAGCGTTCTAACCAGGCAACGGTTTGCTTGCCCGTCATAAAGCCTTTGGGATTATCACCATCATAAGGCAAGCCCGGTAAGTCACACTGCCAATTCGGCGTCACTAAAGTAAAGGAATCCCAGCGTTCATGTTTCCAGCCGTGCATAATGGTATTTTTTTCGAAGACAACATGGCTTATTTTTTCCTGTTGCAGGAAATAACTCATACTCAGACCCCCTTGACCACCGCCAACGATAATAACCTGAACATGTTGTTTATTGTTTGCATTCATAATTCTATCTCTTTTTTGCCTTTATTTTTTAGCATTAAATATTAATAATTAATTTCACTCATCGACATCACTACGACTTCACGCCCTTGATCTTCAAATTCCGTAATGCGCCGTTTTAATTGCTTTAACTGGTCAGCAGCACTGGAGCAGTAGTAGCCATAGCGATTGGCGACACGTTCACTGGCGAGGGTTAATGCTTGTTCCGCGCGGTGTATAAACTCGCTCAGAGGCATGGCATCACCAGCTTTGAAATAGTCGTAGATAATGGTCGATGGCGAATAGCATTTTTCTTCTTTACCATCCGGCCAGCGCACGTAAAAATTAACTGCGGGCATAAGATCTCCCTAGCGAGCCATTTAGGCTGCTATATGGTTTAAATAAATGGATTAATTAGAAGCAGCTAAAACTGCTGATAAATACGACTAGCTAAAGCCGGTTAATTCGCTTTCGTTGAGGTCATAAAATAGGCTCCTTTGCTCACCTTGCGACACCCACATTTCTCGACTCGAATTTATTTCACCAATCACCGCAGCATGAATATCACGATTTTTAAAAGTGGCCAGTAATTGCGGTAATTGCTCAGCCGTTGTTGTTAATAAATAACCAAAACTAGGAAAGGCACATAACCAATCTTCCATCGCAACGTCTTCCGGTTTGGGAATGGCCGCAAGATCGACATGCGCACCACAGCCAGAACTTTCCAGCAGCATAATGGTGGTGCCAAGCAATCCAGCTTGACTGATATCTTTGCAAGCCAGCGCCAATTCCTGCTCGGCAATGTGTGGCAATAATTCAAGATCACCGCGCAAGCGTTGCGCCGGAGCTCGGGTCGCCGCATTCCAATTCAAGCTCTTACCTTGAAAAGCTCCGCGCTGATCAATCGCGGCAACCAGTAAATGCCTAGGGCGCGCAGCAAAACTACTGAGCAGTTTGTTGGCGTGCCCAAGAATAGAGACGGCCAAATTAGCCTCGCCCGAGCGCAAATTCGTGTGCCCGCCAACAATAGGAACACCAAGATGCTCCGCTGCATCGCGCATTCCCCGCAACAGCTCAGCCAATATATGACTGTCGCCGTCGCACCATAGAGCATCAACGACCGCCGTTGGTCGTCCGCCCATAGCGGCAATATCACTGCAATTCACCATCACGGCGCACCAACCAGCGAACCAAGGTTGTTCCGTGACTAAACTGCCCTGCATACCTTCAATGGCCAAGAGCTGATAACCCTGCTCGGCGTTAACGCCTAGCGGAATTGCAGCAGTGTCGTCGCCATTGGCGTGCCAGCCCGCTGGCAGCGCTGCCAAACGTTTACTGACCGCGGCAATATCTTGCTTCAAACTGATTCCACTTCGTTGTGCAACGGTTTGCAGCAAGCAATCTAACTCTGTTGTGCTAGTTATTGCGGCGCTAAGTACGTGCATTTCACTATTCATCGCAGCACATCCTGTGTGATTGCAGATGCATTCGTTAAAGGCACAGGCATCTCGAATAATCCCGGCCAGAACACTTCATGTTTGTTTTGTTTGCGTGCTTTTAAAACAAAACCGCTATTCGGTGTATGGCACGGTGGATAGGCGTTAAGGTCGGCTTCCATCAGCGCGTGAGAAAGACCAAACATCTCGCGATAGCCTCTGGTTTGCCAGTTTAAACGCCGAAATAAGGTTTCATTCTGCTGTTGTACTAAGGCCATAAAACACTCACAACCTAGCGCATGGGCGCTGCTGACCGCGAGTTTAATAAGCATTTTTCCGAGTTGATCATGGCTACGAAATTCAGGTTCTACCGCCAGTCGCGAGCCATACCAAAGATGCTCGCCCTCTTGATGAATGCGTACCGTACCCAGCACTTGATCATGCCAACCGCCGTTATTACCCAAAGCCACTAATATGTGCGCACGGTCGTCGACGAGGTCGCGATCATCCGTCTCGAAAATTCGTTGCTCTTCGCAAAATACTCGGCGACGCAACGCCATTGCCTGATCGATTTCCCACGGCAGGGTTGCCCATTTAATGGTGTAATCGGAATAGTCGAGATAACTCATGGCCTGCTCCTTATTGAACAATTGCGTCACGCATTCACAGTATTAATGGTTAGCCGCACGCTAAGGTCGGCATATGCTCATTGGCTTTGGTTGTCTGTTCAGATTCCTGTGCGGCGGCTTTTTCATAATGAGAAAGCGTCGAGCAAGCACCACATTTTCCGCATCCCGCCTTGGCCGTTGCGGCGGTCATTCCTGCGTCATACAAGCGCTTACCCAACGGCTTAAGAATGGCTTCCATAAATTCCGCCGACGGTGACGGATGATCTTCTAAGGGTGTTCCTCTAATCGGCACAAACGGCACCACAAAGGGGTAGACGCCAATTTCAATAAGCTCCTGACTTACGGCCAAGATGTCATCGGCGCTGTCACCCAATCCAGCCAGAATATAAGTGCTCACTTGTCCGCGTCCGAACACAGCAACCGCCTGTTTAAATGCCTGAAAATAGTCTTCCAATGTGTCTTCTGCTTTGCCGGGCAGTATTTCGGCACGCAGGTCTTGCCCCAACACTTCCAAGTGCATACCCAAGCTATCAATGCCGGCATCTTTCATCTCTTGATACCAACGGGTGTCCGCCGGTGGCTCGCACTGCCCTTGAATCGGAATATCCACCACCGCTTTAATAGCACGCGCACTTTCAGCCAAGACTTTGGCACCGCGATCCGGCGTTGCGGGGGTACCGGTAGTCATAATCATCTGGCTAATGCCATCCAATTCCACTGCGGCTTTCGCCACTTCAGCAAGTTGTTCGGGCGTTTTGTGGGCGATGGTTCGACCGGCACGCAGCGACTGACCAATTGAGCAAAACTTACAGGCTTTTTTGCGGCTTTCATAACGAATGCAGGTTTGCAAAATAGTGGTCGCCAGTACATCGCGGCTATGCAGAGTGGCGATGTGAGAATAGGGCACACCATCCGCAGTTTGGCCTTCGTAGAAACGCGGCGTGCTGGCAAAGCTGATGTTTTTCAGTGGGATCAGCTCACCGGCTTCACCAGCGTAACGAATCACCTGTTCGCCTGGGCTTGCACTATCAACAGAAAATGGTGATTGCCAAGCAGACTCGGTAAAAATAGGCACCATCACGGTTGTGCCATCAATGGTGACCGCCTGATGATCCGACGGCCCCGCACCACCGCGTCGAGCGACATGGCGTTGCTCTGGGCGCGTTAGACGCAAGCCACTCGTCTGTAGCTCAGTAATCAAACGGTGCTGCGTTGCGTTTGCTTGATTCATACTGCTCTCCTTCAAAATTGGACTCTGCTGCGGTGACAGTGCTCGCCATGTCTGTAGAAGACACAGATTGGCTAAACGGTTCGCTATAGCGGGACGCTTGGTCGTTAATCGCCAACCGCAATAATTCAGGACGGGCGTAATGACCGACCGAATCCATCATGCGTTTACGCTTGGTAATCAAATTAAAATCGAGATCCGCGACCACCATGCCTTCACCTGCCGTTATGGCTGGCGCTAGGTGCTTGCCTTCCGGTGAAATAATCGCGGTATTGCAGCCGCCTCTTAGCGCTGTTTGCAGCTTCTCGTCAGTGGTGATTGACTCAATCTGCTCATCGGTCAGCCAGCCGGTGGAATTCACCACAAAGCAACCCGACTCCAGCGCGTGATGACGAATCGTCGCTTCAATTTGGTCGGCAAAGACCGGCCCAACCAGCGAACCAGGAAATTGACTGCAATGAATTTGTTCGTGCTGAGTCATTAAGGCGTAACGTGCCAGCGGGTTGTAATGCTCCCAACAGGCGAGTGCGCCCACACGCCCGACCGCCGTATTCGCCACTTTTAAACCCGAGGCATCACCTTGCCCCCAAATCATGCGCTCGTGGTAGGTCGGTGTGATTTTGCGACGCTTTAATACCAGGCGACCATCAGCATCAAAAATCAGTTGAGTGTTATAGAGCGTGCCGTGATCACGCTCATTAACCCCCAATACTACGGTCATACCGTATTGAGCCGCCTGCTTGGCCACGGCATCGGTAATCGGGCCGGGCACCACAACCGCTTCTTCATATAAGCGCAGGTGCTCAGGACCGCACGCAACAGCGGGATACACAAACGAAAAATACGGATAGTAGGGAACAAATGTTTCTGGAAAGACGATCAGCTCCACCCCTTGGGCGGCTGCCTCTTCCATCGCATTTAACACTTTAGCCAGCGTTCCGTTAACGCTCCGCAGATCCGGAGCGATTTGCACAGCCGCTGCCCTAACCATTCTGGTCATGACATCAGCCCTTTTATAATGTCCAAGTATCGATAATTACCGCGTCATCACGCATGTGAAGCAGCTTCAGATCCATCACGTCGAGCGGATTAATCGGACGAATACCTTCAACTAGGCTCGGCTCGCCGTGACCATAAAGGGCTTGTAAGGCAAAACGACAGCAATACACTTTGCCGCCTTCTGACATAAATTTGGTTAATTGATTGGCGTAATTCTGATGACCCGGAAATGCTTCATCACCTAACGTTGGAAAGCCGCGTTGCAAGCCAAGGGTAACGCCGGGGCCGTACAACAAAATGGAGGTTTCATAGCCTTTACGCAATAAGCGCGTTGCTTGCAGCATATTGACCAGTCCGATAGAGCCTTCAAACGCAACGGTGTGAAAAGTCACCAAGGCTTTTTCGCCTTCGCGAGCCTTTACGTCCTCAAACACTTTTTCTTCGTAATCAACGAAAAAATCACCCGACTTGTGCATTGGTTGAGTTACTTGTGGCATGGTTTTGCTCCTAATGGATGTTGAGTTCGATTGCTTCACCTCAATGACATGCAATCAATTGATGCAATCTATACTTAGCAACGACGGGGCCAAATATTTACAAAGTGATTGCAATCAAAACCCAATCAACCACAACAGATGAACTTTTTAAAAACGAAAAAAAAATTTCAACCGCACAAAATGCGATCAATGCCCGATCAATAAACTCAAGAATTATGCACAAGATCAGCGCATTTACTGCCAACACGCCCCATCAAAATACCACCTACATACGAATAAAGTTATACGATTAACACAAGATCAATTTGATGCGATCATTATTAAATTGATTGCATTACACTAACCGAAGAGTATTGATACGGATCGAACAGAAATGAAAAGCACCGAGTTAACGCGTTGGGCGCGACGAATGAAAAACAGCGCGGGGATTCCGGCGTATCGACTAATCGCCGACCTTATTGGCGAAGATATTGATAGTGGCCGCTTACAAGCACGCGATCGCCTGCCGGCACTGCGAGATCTGGCCAAAGCAACCGGCATTAACTACACCACCGCAGCCCGCGCCTACGCCGAAGCCAAAACCCGCGGCTTAATCGATTCGCATCCCGGCTCTGGTACCTTTGTCAAAGGCAAAACAGCAACCGTACGACCGAGCCTCGGCAGCTATGAAATGACCATGAATCTGGCCGTTGAGCCGAGCATTCCGACCTTAGTGGAACAACTACGTAACAGCGCCATTAGCGTGCTGGCCCAACGCGATATCTACCCTATGTTGCGTTATCAAGCCTTTGGCGGCACTCGCGAAAACAAGGAAGCCGCGCTCATTTGGTTGGATCGACGCTTGCCCAACCCCGTTCTCGAACAGGTGCTTATTTGTCCCGGCATTCACTCGGCTTTGGTTGGCTTAATGACGACCTTGATCGAAAAGCATCAAGTAATGTGTGTCGAGAGCTTGGCTTACCCCGGCATTAAAGCGATCGCCGCCCATCTTGGCATTCAGCTGCATTCATTAGAACGAGATTCGGACGGCCCGTTAGTACGGCCATTTGAAGAAATATGTAAGCACGGCAATGTTGGTGCTATTTATCTGAACCCGACCATTCAAAACCCAACCACCACCACCATGAGCCTTAATCGCCGCCAAGCCATTGCCGATGTGTGTTTGCGCTACAGCATTCCCATTATTGAAGACGAGGCTTACACCATGCTCGCCGAGGAAGCTCCGGTCAGTTTTGCCGAATTAGCACCCGAATTGACCTGGTACATCACCGGCACCTCCAAATGCTTTGGCCCCGGTGTACGCTCAGCCTTTTTATACACTCCAGGAAAACGTCACAGCCAGCGTATTTCTGGCGCCATGCGCGCCTTGCACGTGATGTCGAGTCCGCTGACCGATGCCTTAGTCAGCCAATGGATATTGGATGGCAGTGCCGAGCAAATGCTGAAAAGCATACGTCGAGAAGCGATTGCGCGCCTGCGTATTGCCGAAGAAAGACTGGGCAAACGCAATATTCGCTCCGCCGATGGCGCCTTCCACCTGTGGCTGACTATCCCTAAAACCTCCGACTGGAGTTGTTCAGAACTCGCAGTGCAACTGCGTCATATTGGCGTTAGTGCGGTATCTAGCGCGGCATTCTCAACTGATAATAATCCTCCCAATGCTCTGCGACTCTGCTTTGGCGGGCCAATTAGCCGCGAGCAATGGGAAGAAAACCTGCATCAAGTAATGGATTTAATTGAACAGCCAAGTTTTATGGCAACGGGGATGCATTGAGATCCATCGACAAATTCGCAAATATCTCAATAAGCCCAATAGTCATGCGCCAACGGCGAGCTATTTAGGAGGTTCCGCCGCTCACGCCAATCAGGAAGATACTTGTTCATCAGTGCTTTAAAACGCTCATTGTGATGACGTTCATGCAGATGTATTAACTCGTGCACTAGAATAAACTCCAAACACTCTGGTGCTTTACGCGCGAGGTCTAAGTTAAGTAGGATTCGCTTAGAAGAAGTATTACAGCTTCCCCATTTCGTTTTCATGCGTTTAACACTAATACAGCTGGGAGCCACTCCTATTTCTTTGATCCAATCGGGTGAGATTTCTTCCAGTCTTTCTTTCAGTAGTGAGCGGTAGAATTCGTTCAGTAACTTAATTCTATTATCTTGTGTGGTTGCCGGATTAATCGTCATACGAAGCTTTCGGCCACCAATAGACACCCCATGCTTTCCAGTTGTTTCAATAATATCCAAACGGTAATGCCTACCCCACAAATAGTGAGATTCACCACTTACCATTTCACGTTTCGATTGCCGTGGCTGATCGGTAAAGCTTTTCTGCTGCTTACGTATCCATGGTATCCGGCTAATAACCGCCATTCGCAACGCCGTATCCGTCATTTTCTCTGGTACCGATAACCGCACTCGGCCTTCAGGCGGCATGACACTGATATGAAGGTTTTTAATATCTTTGCGGTAAACATCCATGCTTAAGTCGCCGACTTTGAGCATAGGCATTAATCATATTCCTTCTGCGCTTTGGCTATATCAATAACATCTTTCACATCAACATCGTAACCAGCAGCCTCTTGGCGAACAGCATTTGCAATTTCACGCTCTTTAAAACGATCACCTTTCCAATCTGCTTTTTTGGTATAACGAATCGCGCTGTCAATTTTAGTGGCAAGTAATTCATCCTTACCAAAATTATCGTAAAATGCTCTCTTAGCACCAGAATCCATAGAAGAAGGATAGGCAGAAGCAGAATGATTCGGCTGAATGACTTTCCGAGAGAGCTCACGAATCCGCTCTAGATATTCCTGATATTCAATCGCTTTTTCTCTACGCAATAAAATCAATTCATCTAGTAGAGTCGACATCTGTTCGTAATATTTTGGGTTAACCGGATTTTCATCGACGATTGTTCTGCGCACGTTATTCTCAATTGTCTCTGCCATTGCTTCTTGGTTATTTCGAATATCTGTTGGCAATACATCCGCTGCATCGGCGCCTTTTTCTACAACCAATTCAATCAATCCAAGATCTTCAAAGTCCATCAGCACTTCACTATCATCCGCTCGGATATACATATCCAAAAGATGACGCATAGCTGGTTCGAAGCGTTTCATCTCGACCAGATCACCGCTACTTAGTTTTACCTCATCACGCACTTTTTCGAAGTGGGCGACCTCGCTACGAATAGACTCGATCTCTTGCGCAGAATAACCGGCATCAGGCATTTCATTTGCCACATTAGCAAAGGCTCGCAACAACTTAGCTACGTTTTGATACAGGGTTAACCGCAACGCTTCTTTCTCGGTAAGCGCATCCCCGTTAGTGCCCGACTCGCCGCAAAAATAATGTCGGTAGTCTGCTTGATCGCGCGGTGCTTTAACTGGCTCACACAAAGCGCGAACCATTTCTAAAGCATTGTCTAAATCAAGCTTCGCTTGCTCTAAACGATCTTTTAATAAACCGGCAACATCATCTTGATCGTACCCATCGAACGCCCCTTGAGTGTAATCAGAGATCGCTTTATCGAGCGAACGAAACAAATCTTTATAATCAATAATGTAACCGTATTCTTTATCATCACCATCCAAACGGTTTACACGGCAAATCGCCTGAAACAAGTTGTGATCTGCCATCTGCTTATCGATGTATAGATACGTCGCAGAAGGCGCATCAAAACCCGTGAGTAATTTATCGACCACAATCAGCAGACGCATTTGTCCAGGCTCTTTGACAAACTGCTTTTTAACCTCAATTTCAAACTCTTCGACTCTGCTAGCCGCTTTATCTTCTGACTGTTCAAAATAATCGGCGAGCATCTTGCGATAAATATCGTACTTATGAAGCTTCTCAGTTAATCCTTCGCCGGTTTCTTCGCCTTTAATGCTGGCCGCCGTTGGTTGGAAGCTGGTCACAATCGCAACCTTACCGGCCAAGTCAGTCTGGCTAAACATCTCATAGGCTTTGCACGCCTGATAAACGCTAGAGCAAACCAACATAGCGTTGCCATAACCGTCCATAAGCCGTGGCTTAGTGTCCATATCAAGTAATATGTCGTTCACTATTTGCTGTAGACGCGACTTACTAGACAGCACCTTTTGCATGGTGCCCCATTTTTGTTTTAACTGAGTTTTTGCTAAACGTGACAAGCCACGTGTTTTAGCTTCAAACCATTCATCGACTTTTTTCTGCGAAGTTACATTTTGATCGATGTCTCGCGCCTCATAGCGCAAATCAAGTACCACACCATCAGCAACGGCTTCGTTAAATTTATAGGTATGAATAAAAGGCCCAAACACTTCGACGGATTTCTTCTTATCCTTCTTCATCAAAGGTGTGCCAGTAAAACCAACAAACATGGCTTCCGGTAATATTACCTTCATTGCTTCGTGCAGCTTGCCAGACTGAGTTCGGTGACACTCATCGACAAACACAAACAAATCACCTTTAGCTGTAAAATCACTCGGCAGAGAATTCTTTAACTCGGCAATAAATTCATCCGTTGCCACATCGCTTTCTGAATCAGACTGGCGGCCAAACTTATGCACCAAAGAACAAATCAACCAAGGGTTCGACTGATTCAAGGTTGCGATCAGATCAGTACCACTTCTCGTGCGGTAGATCTCCTCATCAACACCCGTAAACACCTTTTCTATTTGCTCATCGAGCTCCGTCCGGTCGGTAACAATCAATACTCGACTGGCTTGAACGTTTTCACGAATCCACTTAGCAAGCCATACCATAGTTAAGCTTTTACCCGAACCCTGGGTGTGCCAAATTATACCACCCTCACGGCGAGCGATATGAGATTTAGCCGCTTCGATACCAAAGAACTGGTTATGACGGCAGGTCTTCTTAATACCCGCATCAAATACGATGAAGTCATGAATAATTTGCAAGAAACACTTTTTATTGCAGATACGACTGAGATGAAAATCCAGTTTATGAGAATACGGATTGGCAATGTCTTCTTTCCATTCCAAATAGTATTTTTCGGGTGTTTCGATGGTGCTGTATCGCAACCCTTGGGTATCGTTACCCGCCATGACCACTTGTATGGTTGTGAAAAAATTACGGATGAAATCTTTCTTCTGATTATCTAAGTTCTGACGAATACCTTCAGACACCGATACAGACGAGCGTTTTAGCTCAATAACGCCCAATGCAATGCCATTCACATACAGCACAATATCCGGGCGCTTAGTTTTAGGAGATTCGTTTTCACCTTTGATAGAGACTTCTTCAGCAATCGCAAAATCGTTAGCGTCAGGATTTTTCCAGTCAATCAGCCATACAGTTTCATGTTGATGGCCAGCACCTTCTTTATCTTTCACGCCATAACGTAATAGCTGGTATACGTCTTTATTGGTGTAGTAGAGCTTTTTACCTTCGCCAAGCGCAGCCGCAGTGTCTAACTGACGAATAGCACGAGCAATCAGCGCATCGCTCACACCTCGACCTTTGAGCCATGCAGTCAGCAAATCGACATCAATATTTTTATTACCAGCTCGGGCCTGCCAGTCACCCAAGTAGCGATAACCCAATTCCGCTTGAAAGAACTGAACAATTCGACTTTGGGTTGCTCGTTCGCGCTGACCGACATTACTCATATGCTAACCCTTACTTCCTTAAATGGGTGCTATCCAGTCAACCAATAGTCAACCAAATTTATGCCTTATATTTCAACAAATTACTGACTCATCAGAGCGCATAAGCACTCATCTGAGCCAGAACAGTCAACCATCAGTCAACCAAATTTAGTTATTGAATGTTGACCAGCTTATCAATCGCAATCTTTAAACTCTGATCATCAAACAAACCATCTTTACGCTCAGCCCAACGTACACCCGCAGGCCATTGCTTAATGGCGTTACGAATTGATGCAACATCAGCAGCAATGCCTTCGCGATTAAGTAACCAATCAACCGTCGCTAACAACTCCATTCCGTATGGGCTTTCAAAGCCATCAATCATGTCCGATGCAAGCGCTAAGGCGGGTAAGTATTCTTTAGCTTCTGAGTTTAAATACGCCTGAAGCTTGTCTCGTTTTTCATCCTTAAACCAAATCACATCTAACGGACTGGCATCCGGTATACGTTTATCTGCCTTTAAATAACTACCGTCTAAACCATTTAACAAATGATCAAGGTTATTAGCATAAGGGCCATAATTGTGGGCTTCGAACTGTAACTGCAAAGGATCATTCAGACCTTTCATATTAATGGCTCGCTGTAAAAACCAAGCCAACTTCTGAATTTCTAACAAACTGCAATCAATACCCAACAACCAATAACGACGCACCAGCTCTGTCACCAGAGCGCGTGCAGGCGTGAGCTTCTCAACCCCCTTACGCTTGCTCACATTTTGGTAGGTGGAAGTAGGTTCAAATACAATCACTCGAACATCCTCAAGATCGCCCAACGATGCAATAATTCGCGGCTTTACTACATCCCAGCTCAAGCCGCCGTTGCCTGCACCTAAAGGAGGGACGGCAATCGACTTAACGTGATTCTCTTCAATAAACCGACGTAAGTCTTGTAAACCGGCATCAATCCATTCCATTTTTGAAGGCGAACGCCAATGTTGCTTAGTTGGAAAGTTAACAATCCAGCGTGGCCCCATTAGCTCGTCAGTATCCGTGACAAACATCTCACCGGTATTCACCTGCTTACGTTTACACGCATCGGCGTACGCCTTCATATTGGCGGGAAAGCGCTCTTTAAACATCAAGGCGATGCCCTTACCCATAACACCGACCGTATTCACGGTATTAACCAGTGCTTCTGCGTCGGCATCCAATAGATTGCCTGTGGTGTACTCAATCATTAAAAATACCATCCCGGCCGCGCTTCAACCTGAAGTGCTAAACCTTTTGCAGTGACTTGAGTTTGAACTGACGTTTTAACTGCATCGTTATAGGTGATAATACCGACCAACCCTTCGATGGGGCAATGTTGATGCACCAAGACCTCAGCCTGATAGCGTTCGAACTTGCCCGGATCATTCACATCACGCTTAAAGTCACGCGTCTGAAGCAGTGGCCAATCTATTTTATCCAAATCTGACTTATCATTATAAAAATTGGCCCACTGATAATATGCGTGACTGTCTGTAAACACATACGCTAAACCTAATGCCTCTAATCTATGAATACTGGAAACCAGTATCAAAATCTCGTCATTGGTGCGTTTAGTAATACCGCCCCAGCCAGAATGAATATTACGTAACATGGGAGAAAATGGCGTAAAGTAAAACGGCACATAATCATTCAAAACGCCATGCGGCGAACGCAGTACTTTATGATGCCCTCGACGTTCGGTGAGTTCGGCATTACCAATAGACACCCAAGCCGGTGAACGCTGTGATGCATTACCAGCAAACAAACCATTCTCCAGAATCCATGGCAAGTTATCACGGTGCACAATACGCCAAACAAGGGCTTTTTTTGGATTAAGGCTGGTGTATATCATCTGCTGCTCTCAAGAACATCTTAGCGTTATGATTCAAATAACATGAAACCTGATACTTTTGTTTGAGTTTTAAAACATCAATCCAGTCACGAAAAGTCTTTACATATATAGAAAAAAATCGTTCAGGCAATACAACCTCTTCTGACAAACACTCTGCCATACATACATGTTTACAATTATCATTTTTATAATCCCTTGTATTTACCAAAGTCCAATCTATTGCCGAAAATCCTTCGTCATATTCTAAAATTTTATGACTACCTGAAAGCGGGTGCGTCGGAATTATTTTCCAATTATTAGCCTTAGCAATATCTCTACGTACGGTTATTAAAACGAAGCGACCATCTGGGTGATCTTTTTGAACTCTTCCGTCAAAAGGATTCCCAGCAAAGAAATGAAAAGGAACATAGTCATCAAGCTGCTGCTTCGAACGACCCTCCAATATCTCAGCATCTGCAATATCTTTAAAACCATCACGCAGTAAAGCAGACCTAGGCTGCAAACCTCGCTGAAAAATACTGGGCAAATTATCCAAATCAGTCAGGTGATACAATAATTTTTGATCTTTAATATCAACAGCCATTATTTAATCCTTCAAATTAACCGCGTTTTACCCGTTAACAATTCCTGCATCATGCCCTGTTTGATCTGGCGAGTTTTATTGAGACGTTGTACTAATGCCTGAATTTCTTGATCCATATCGGAGAGGATAGTAGAAATCGCGGTTTGTTCAGCTCTGGATGGTAATGAAACCTCCATATTGCGCAAAGTTCCTAATGAAACGAACTTTTGAATTCCGCCATCTATGCTATCAGCAAGATAATCTTGAAAGTACTTAGACCGAATGAGCTGAATAAGAAATACACCAAATATCTTTTTAGGTTTTAATAAAGCAACATTCTTAATACAGAATTCAGGCTCATCCATTAATAGAACAGCACTTCCAACTGTTCCAATCATAGACATGATTATGTCACCCTTATCTACTTTCGAGCGTTTATTTACCTCGAATGCGTCTTCGCTAGAAATAAGAGAAACATTAGTTAAATCTAAAATATCATCAACGATATTTTTTGACGTCACCAAAGGGATTCCATTATCCTTATATTTTGGTGAATCATGAGTGCCATCTCTAACATCACACAACCCAGACAATTGTAAAACCTCCCAATCTTCTGGTATCTCACCCAAATCACTTTGCTTGTAGCCTTTTTGTGATCCGTCTTCCCTAAGGGAAAACTCGGGCAAGCGCTTGCGGCCAGTGAGGAGTTGTTGCATGGTGGCGGTTTTGATGGCCTGTTTTTTGGCGATTAGTTTTTCTAACTCTGATATTAGTGCATCGACATCGGAAAGGGCGTTCGTGATGGCGTTTTGTTCTACTGAGCTTGGAAGCGGAATTTCCAAGGATAAGAAGTTATCCTTAGAAATATTCTTCATACTTCCACTTGTTCCAGTGGCAGATTCCTTAATTTTTTTTGCGTATGCAGGATAACTAAGAAGGTATGTCAACCATTTCGAATTGGTACTTCCTTCTGCTCTGAGCCTCATCTGCCAAAGTCTGTCAGGAAGAAATAAGTTTGGAATGTCCGTTGGGACAAAACCTAGCTCCCCAACGAGGGCAGGTGTATTCATTCGACTTATTATTATCGAACCTTTTTTGACTAAACACTTAGCTCGCTTTATATCCTTGGGAAGAATTGATTTTGATTCAGATGAAATGAATACACCATTACTAACGCAAGAGGTTTTCAGAACGTGATAACCATGGGAAAAACCTTCAAGCTTATCAAGTGAATTAACACTGACACCAGATTCTAGGGCAGCAACGAGTTTACCTAAGTTAAACTCGTCCCAATCTTCAGGAATAACCCCAACCTCTGTCTTCTTATACCCAGCCGGCACAGCGCTCTCTTCCACCTCCGTTAGATATTTCGCACTCGATTCTGCAACCTGATTATTCATACCCCCCACTCCAAGCCCATGGCCTTTAAGTGGCCTGCAACTTTATCGCTCAAGCCTTCTACTGATTTAGTAATAGTTGGCAGTGGTTCTGCGTAGCGCTCTTCTAGTTCTTTCACGCGATTAGCCATTTGCTGGGTAACGCGTTCAATCTCAGCAATGATATTGGCTTGCAGTGTTGCAATCCATTTATCGTCAACAATCAGAGTTTTGATATCCACTTCGGTTAATGTGGCGTAGTGCTTAAATACCTTTAGGTCGAGTGTATCTTGCATATCCTTTAGAGATTTTTTGGTATCAGCTTCATTCTCAAATAATGCCTTCGCTCGTTTTAACACAACGATCTCTTCACGATCTGTCGCTAGTTTTAAACGTGCAGCAACGGTCGCTTTGGTGACTTTATCTTTATCGTTCAGTGCTTCTATTAATAGACCATCGTCAGCGCTGTTCTCTTCTATAAAACTTTCTAGTTCTTGGCTAGCGGTATCTAACTCGGTTTGCAATGCATCTATTTTTCCTTGCTCGCTGGCGAAGAAGCGGCCAACGATAAGCGCCGGAGGAATAAGTTCGGCTTTGTATTTGGTTTTGTTAATCACTAAATCGGGAGTTTCTTTTAGCTTTTCGCCTTTTTTAGCGATGAGTTCTCGCAGTACATTGCCTGCTGCCCAGCCGTCTTGAGCCAGCACATAGACATCGTCTTGCATCATATCGGCCCAATAATCCATCAGGATTTGGTAGATGTCGTATTTGCTTAGCAGTGCACTGTGCGAATAGCTTTCTAATAATTTTTCGCTAATGCGATGAATAATGGCTTTAGGCACATCGCCAACCTGAATATCTTTTAGCTTTGCTTGCTTACACCAAGCGGTAAAGGGTTTTAGACTTTGCGCGGCAAAGGTTTTAAATTCTTCGTGATCAAGAATGGTGCTTTTTACCGCACTGGCTGGCACTAGCCCTTTGCTGTAGCCCTGTCGTTTTGTTTCTTGCAGCGGTGCAAATAAGGTCGCGCGAATACTGGGGAATACTTGCCAATAATGTTGTAGCGCGTCGATATCGCGGTTAGGTATGCCGCCTTGCAAATGGGCACTTAAATCGTGCAGGTCTTCTGGCTCGCTGCTGTCGATGTAACGCGGAATATTCAGATTGTAGTCGTTAGAGGCTATTTCACTTAGGGTGACCATGCGACTATAACGCGGCAGTTCTAGCTGCTTAGTAAAAACATCGACAATTTTATGAATATCTTGGCTGCGTAGGCGGTTTTTGTTGCCGTCTTTAATAAAGCCTTTACTGGCATCGACCATAAAAATACCTGTGCGATTGTGCGCATGGGCTTTATCAATCACGATAATGCACGCGGGAATGCCAGTGCCATAAAATAAGTTTGCAGGCAGGCCGATAATGCCTTTGATGTAGCCTTGCTTTATTAAGTTTTCACGAATGCGTGCTTCGGCATTGCCCCGAAACAATACGCCATGCGGTAAAATAACCGCGCCCTTGCCTGTGCTTTTTAAGCTTTTAAGGATGTGTAGTAAAAAAGTGTAATCGCCATTTTTTTCTGGCGGAATGCCCCATGTAAAACGATCAAATTCGTCTTCATTGGGGTTGATGCTGCTGGTCCAGTTTTTGTTAGAAAAAGGCGGGTTAGCGACGGCAAAATCGAATGTTTTTAGTTTGCCATTGGCATCTTTCCACTGTGGTGAAGAAAGGGTATTTCCCTTCCAGATTTTAGCTGTGGCATTGTTATGCAGAATCATGTTCATGCGCGCTAAGGCGGCGGTAGCGCCTTCGTTTTCTTGCCCGAATATCGACAAGCCGCGCGGTGCTTCGTCGCTGGCTTTTAACAACAGCGAACCGGAACCACAGGTTGGATCATAAACAGTTTCTGATTGGTCTGTTTCAGAGGTAATACCGATAACTTTGGAAAGAATTCGCGAGACTTCAGAAGGCGTGTAAAATTGGCCTTTTGATTTACCAGATTCGGTAGCAAAGTGACGCATAAGATATTCGTAAGCGTCGCCCAATAAATCATCACCGTCGGCACGATTGCCAGACAAGTTTAGCCCTTCAAAAATGCCGATAAGCTTAGAGAGGCGATCTTGCATTTCTTTGCCTTTGCCGAGCTTATCTTCGTCGTTGAAGTCGGCAACGTCGATTACGCCTTTCAGGTCGTTTTCTTCGGCCAAGGCGCTGATGATTTTATTAATTTTATCGCCGATTTCTTTATCGCCTTTTAAGGCAACCATGTCGTCGAAACTAGCACCACTTGGTACGACGATCATACCGAAAGCGTCGTCTTTGTATTTATCAGATACGTACTTCATAAACAGTAGGGTTAGTACGTAATCTTTGTATTGGCTGGCATCCATCCCGCCGCGCAGTTCATCGCAGCTAGCCCATAAGGAGGAGTAGAGTTCGGTTTTCTTGATCGCCATGTTGTGTCCTGAGTTACTACTTCCGTGAAATTATTTACTTACGCGTAAGTGCCGTCATGATTAATGCGCCAAGCGCCGCGCCCGCGACAAAGGTACCGATTCCGGGGCCATCACTGTCTGTAGATGGTGTGGTTTTAGCCTGAGTGCTGTTAGCGCGTACTGCGGGTTCTACTGCTACTTTCTGCGTTTTAAGGGTCGCACGGTATCTATCAACCTCTTGCAATAATGCCTGCGGTGTTGTTTTTAGTATTTCCGAGAGGCGATACAAATGCTCTACGCTAAATACGGCCTTACCGCTTTCTAAACGGCTATAACTGGCTTGAGATAAGCCCATATTCGCGGCAACAGCAGCCTGATCCAAATGCTTTATTGCCCTTTGGTTTGCAATGACCACACCTAGTACAGCGCTGATCGACGTCTGCTGAGTCATATTGACCTTCCTAAAATTTTTACTTGACGAAGCATAACGTACCGCATTACTGTTTGCGAGTTAATATAGAACTAACGAATATAAATTAAGGATTTAAAATGAAAAATATAACAAAAGGCGACATACTGACGCGTCGCAAAGGCCTAGTAACTCATTACGGTGTTTACATAGGCAATGACCTGGTTCTGGATATCCTTCCTAACCAATCTAAGCGCGGTTGTCGCTTGGTGACATTTGAAGAGTTCAGTAATGGTAAAGCTGTCTCAGTAGTAAAATGTGAGCCAGTTGATGGATTTGAAGACCGTATAAATGAAGTACTTACACTTGGTTATCAATTATTGAGTAATAACTGCGAACACATTGCTAACTATGTTGCTCTTAATCAGCGTATTAGTAAGCAAGTGCAGGCCGCTGTCGCGGGTGCGGCTATAGGAGCTTTACTATCCAAGGGCCCTCTGTGGCAGAGTTTATTAATAGGAGGTGTCGCTGGACTAGCACTTAGCCAGCGTTGACGGTGCAGGGTTGCTGCCAGACGGTACGGCAAGTATCGTCTGGATTGCTGCTAGTGATCTGTACTTAATTGGTTTTGATCAAAGAGTTCTATTGATATGGATATTGCCATGGAAATTGTTACGAAAGCTCGTCCCACTTTTCCTTCTATATCTTCAGGCATAGGCTTTCATTAAAGCAACGACCCTAGTGGCACCCAATTATGTTAATTGATGGTGATTTCTTATTAAGCATGGCATTGGTATTCAGATAAAGATGATCGAGCTGTTAAATTTGGATGTTAAGAGTCTTTCTAGCTTTACTGAGGATGAAATAGCGTAATTACTGACCATCGATAAAACTAATAGTCAGCAAAACGGCCTTCACTCCTGCTCTATTTTGCTTTCTAGCAGCGCCTCTGGCTTGTCGATTTTTTCGCCTTCAATGAGCACTTCTTCTTTCACCGCTTCGGGTTCTTTTTCGACGCCGACGTGATACGCAGCAAAACCGGTTTGTACGACCTGATTAAACGCCATGCCTAAAATACGGCCATTAAATGTCGCTATTATTTTACTGCCGGTATTGGTCATTGGGTCAGTCACTATCCCGAGTACGTCACCTTTTTTAACTTTATCACCCAGTTCAACTGAGGATATGAGTATTCCGCTTTGATCGGCGCGTATCCAATGAGACTGATAAAAAACCGGTTGCGGTGAACCCCAAAAACGCAGCGTTGGCTGAATACCCAGATTCTGCAACAGGGTTTCGAGTGCCTTAAGCCCAGCATCGACAGAACTTTTATCCAGTTGATTTGGCCCACCCGCTTCAAGCGTTATCGCCGGAATACCTATATTTTCAGCAGCGCGTCGTAAGGTGCCTTCTGCGCCGACGCCATGTAATACGGTAATGCCACCAAAATGGCGGCTAAAATCGAATACTGTTTCACTCCCTAAATCACCACGAATTTGTGGCAAGTTAGTGCGTTTTAGTGAACCGGTATGCAGGTCAACCAAATACTCGCAGTGGCGAATAACATTATGAAATAGCGAATATGCCATACGATCAGCAGCACTGCCTTTCGGGCTGCCGGGGAAATGGCGGTTGAGATCACGACGATCGGCTAAATAGCGACTACCACGACGAAAGCCATCTAAATTCACGATAGGAATGCCTATGACAGTGCCGTTCATTTTTTCTGGATCAAGTAGATAAATCAGGCGTCGAATCATTTCAATGCCATTTAATTCATCGCCGTGAATTGCCGCCGTTAAACACATTACTGGGCCACGGTTTGCACCATGAGCAACCAGCACGGGAACCGGGGTATTAAGGCTCTGGAAGGATTGTTCCGGGCTCCAGTTTAGTGACATAAACCTTCCAGGCGGAACTTCTTCTCCTAATAACTGCAAGGGCACCTGTTTTGCTTCTTTAGCGGCTTCTTCAACTGAGGTTTCTAAAACTCCCTCATTCCCCGCACTCTCTGCTGGGGCTTCTTCTATTGTCAGTTTTTCTTCTACTACACCGACGACGATGTCTTCATCATCGGCTAACTCAGTTGCCTGTGCGTTGTTGATTAAAACACTCAAAAATAAAACGAATAAAGCTGGAGACCGATAGAAAAACGACATGCATTGAAATCCTTATATGACAACCGAGCTGGGAGCCATATGACTACTTGCTGGAATTAGGGTTCGGAACAATTTTTGAGAATATTCGTGGGGACGTCGATACTGCTTAGCTAATAATGATCGAACACCGACTCTTATAAGCCGGCGCCATATCAGCCTGATCGCTAGTGTTGAGGAATCAAATCTTACAGGCACCGCCTTCGCAGCCGTCATCGTCTTGCTCTTGATAGGACTCAGGGTCTACTTCGCCTAATTCCATCTCATCCAGGAACGACACATCATCCCAATCGGTCGTCTCATCCGTTTTGTTTTGATCAACTACTGCATCACTCATAATCGTGTCTCCAAAGAAGGACTATTGAACGCCATATCGTCAGCATGCACTCATCATAGAATGCCTGAAACCTATGAGAAAGCCCGACGACACATAAATTGGTCATATCGCCTTTAATCGTATAAAGGCCAGCAAGCGATCTCTCACTTGCTGGCCTTCTTTTCACCTTTCGATATCTCTATTTCAAGGCTTCCGATCACTCTGTTTTAATTACACGTCAAAACGATCAGCGTTCATCACTTTCACCCAAGCTTTAACGAAATCGCGCACAAACTTCTCGCGGTTGTCATCTTGAGCATACACTTCGGCGTAGGAACGCAAAATCGAGTTAGAACCAAACACTAGGTCCACTCGGGTTGCCGTATGTTTCACGTCACCGGTCTTACGATCAACGATGTTGTACGAGTTTTTGCCCGTTGGCTTCCAGTCGTAGCCCATGTCGGTCAGGGTGACAAAGAAGTCGTTACTCAGTACACCCACGTTATCGGTAAATACACCGTGCTTTGTGCCACCATAGTTGGTGCCCAGTACACGCATACCACCAATCAGAGCCGTCATTTCTGGAGCGGTTAAGCCCATCAACTGTGTGCGATCAAGCAGCATTTCTTCCGGCTGTACGGTGTAGTCTTTTTTCACCCAGTTACGGAAACCATCGTGCACAGGCTCCAGTGGTTCGAACGACTCCGCATCCGTCATATCGTCGGTTGCATCACCTCGGCCCGATGTAAACGGTACTGTAATATCGACACCACCGGCTTTGGCAGCCGCTTCGACCGCTGCCGTACCAGCCAACACGATCAAATCAGCCATGCTAACTGGTTTACTTAGGCCTGCTTGGATGCCTTCTAGCATGCTTAATACGCTTTGCAGACGGGCTGGTTCGTTGCCTTCCCAATCTTTTTGCGGCGCTAGACGAATACGTGCGCCGTTAGCACCACCACGATAATCGGAAGCGCGGAAGGTACGAGCGCTGTCCCATGCCGTTGCAATCAGGTCTGCACCACTCACACCCGCCGCCAGTATCTTAGCTTTAATATCCGTTACTTCAGCATCACTTAGGGTGTAATCCACCGCCGGAACCGGATCTTGCCAGATCAAATCTTCCGCAGGTACATCGCTGCCTAAGTAGCGGCTTTTAGGCCCTAAATCACGGTGCGTTAACTTAAACCAAGCGCGCGCAAACACGTCGGAGAAGTACGCTGGGTCTTTATGAAAACGTTCAGAAATCTTACGGTATTCTGGGTCCATTTTCATCGCCATATCGGCATCGGTCATCATTGGCATACAACGGATAGACGGGTCTTCTACATCTACCGGCATGTGCTCTTCTTTAATGCCAATTGGCTGCCATTGGCTCGCACCGGCGGGGCTATGCGTTAGCTCCCAGTCGTAGCCCAACAATAAATCGAAGTAGCCGTTATCCCACTGCGTTGGGTTAGTCGTCCACGCGCCTTCGATACCACTGGTTACTGTGTCACGACCAATGCCACGAGTTTTGTGGTTATTCCAGCCCATACCTTGCTCTTCGATGTCCGCCGCTTCTGGCTCCGCACCTAAGTTTTCAGCTTTGCCGTTACCATGTGCTTTACCCACGGTATGACCACCGGCGGTTAAAGCAACGGTTTCTTCGTCGTTCATCGCCATGCGCTTAAAGGTCTCGCGAATATCGTGCGCACTTTTTAGCGGATCCGATTTACCGTCTGGGCCTTCTGGGTTTACGTAGATCAAGCCCATCATCACCGCCGCTAATGGGTTTTCGAGATCACGCTCTCCTGAATAACGAGTACCTTCGCTACCGCTAGGGGCGAGCCACTCTTTTTCAGAACCCCAGTAGGTGTCTTTTTCTGGGTGCCAAATATCCTCACGACCACCGGCAAAACCAAAGGTTTTCAGGCCCATGGATTCATACGCCATAGTGCCGGCCAAAATCATTAGGTCAGCCCAAGAGAGCTTGTTGCCGTATTTCTTTTTGATTGGCCAAAGCAAACGGCGTGCTTTATCTAAGTTCACGTTGTCTGGCCAGCTGTTCAGCGGCGCAAAGCGTTGGTTGCCCGTACCTGCACCACCACGGCCATCGGCGATACGGTAACTTCCGGCTGAATGCCATGCCATACGAATCATCAAACCGCCGTAGTGTCCCCAGTCGGCTGGCCACCATTCTTGGCTTTCGGTCATCAGGGCTTTAACGTCGTTTTTAACGGCGTCGAGATCCAGTTTTTTAAACTCTTCGGCGTAATTGAAGTCCTCTCCAAGAGGATTCGTCTTAGTGTCGTGCTGATGCAAGATGTCGAGGTTGAGTGCATTCGGCCACCACGCGGTGTTGGCGTTACCGTTGGCTGTGTTTGCGCCGTGCATGACTGGGCACTTACCGGCTGAAGATTGATTGTTGTCCATGGTATGACTCCTTTTGAGTTACGTCTAACGGGTTAAATCATGTGTTCTTGTGACTCCATAATAGGCGTCTCGATCTATTTAAAAACTTAATTATATTTATAGATACGATAGTAATTTTGCATATCTAATCTGATATGCACCTCGCAGGCGCATATGACGGTCACGCTACCGCTATTGAACATAGCTTATCTACACTCAGTTGCGAGCATACTTGCGCAGTCGACCTGCAAGACCTCCACTAGCCGGTGTATAGAAGTGGTATGATCAATTTTTGTATCGCCCAAAACGGATCGCGGATGTGATGTCTTTTATTATCGATTGGTTTTCTTACTTACGGAGCGCGCTATGAGCCTTCGCAAGATCCTTGTTGCCGTGCTTCTCACTATTGCTGGCCTCGGCCTATTGGCTGCCATTGCAGGGGGCGCGTTTGTGGCTTACTGGATCTGGAATAACGTCACGGCCAACATTCCCTTGTATGACCAAAAAGCCCGCATTGAAATCGCCGATGCTTTTCCTGCGACAGTCGATATTCTCGACCCATTGTCGGTAAATATAGACACTGTAATCCCTGCAAATGTCCCGATTAATCAAACCTTGACCATTCCTTTAGAAGAAACCTTCGACGTTAAGGTTAATTTTAACGGTCAAGTACCCATTAAAATGACGTTGCCCGTACACCAGTCCATTCATATTGATCAAGTCATACCTATTGACGGCAAAGTCAGCGTTAAGTTGCTAGGCGCATGGATTAAATTGCCGCTAAAAGGCTCTGTTCCTGTAAAGGCGGATATTCCGGTTAATTTAAGCATCCCTATCGACCGAAATATTGATCTAGCGTTTAGCGCGCCAGCTCAAGTGGCAATTTCAGACAAAATAAAAGTACGCCTAGATACCAACATCATCGCTGATATTCCAGTAAAAAAATCCTTATCTATTCCGGTTCTAGAGCCGCTACGCGCTAATGTCACCTTAGATAAAGCAACCGACATCACGATTCGTGAACTGAACATCGATGTGCCGCTTGAAGCCATTACCTTTAGCCCAAGTGCTCAGGTTGGAGACAAACCGTGATCACTTTGGCGCGCATTATTATTGGCGGCTGGATTCTAGTTGTACTCGCCGTTATCGGTGCAATACTCGGCTTTGTCGTGTATTCCAATGTTGTCATGGGCATTTCACTAAAGCAGCAAGCGAGCTTGATTCGCTTTGATTCACCGTTGACATTTAATACCGACCTTAACAGTAATATTAATTTTCGCTTGTTAGGCGATATCCCCATCAGTGTGCCGTTAAACAATCTACGTATTCCATTTCACATTAAAGGGCAATATCAAGCGCAATTAGATATTGACTCCTCTATACCACTGAATTTAACCGCTGATTTCTCTGATACTATTTTAATTGAGACCGATCTAGAGGTAGCTGCAGGCACCGAGCTAGTAAGTTCTTGGCTGCCCAATTTGCCAGTACGTGGAACAATACCTATCCGCTTTGAATTACCCGTCGCGTTTACTGTACCCGTGAATACAAGTTTGCCACTAAGCTATCATGGACCGATTTCTTTTTATGTTAATCAAACAATAACGCCCAATATTCAGCAAACCATCACTACCAGCATGCACATAGATCAAATGATTACTGCGCCCGTCACCAATACGTTTTATGGCTCTATGCATGCACAAGACGCCAGCATTCCAATTACCTTTGACAATGTTCTCATTGATATTCCGTTAGAAAATATTAAATATTCCTACCCTAAGTTATCCACTGGAGAACTTAATCCCGTTTCGACAACAGAGCCTTAGCCAATGCGCAGGCTTGTATTAAGGATCGACTTTGGAATTTGAACTATATCGTCGCGGCCCGCACCATCGCTCTGACGATGAATATATTTCGTTTCGCGAAGTACGTGACCGTTTTGATTTCCGCGGAGTAGAAATTGGCGCTTGGGTTACGCAGAAAGAACAAGAAAAAGCCGCCGTCTATTTTTACGACGCACTGTGTGATTTAACTAAAATCCTCGCAGTACCCGACGAAGTTATTTCTCTGCGGGGCACTTTGGTTCTGCAATACGGTAAAGGTGGTCGCCCTGGTGTGGCGGCCCACTACGCACCCGACCAACGGGCTTTTGCATTAGCAAAAAACGCAGGGCCGGGCAGCATTGCCCACGAATGGTTTCACGCCTTCGATCATTATATTTGCAATAAAGCATTTAATGTTAACAAACCGAGATTATTTGCCTCAACCGCTTGGCTGGCACAATACGCACCGATTGAGCATCCTCTTAACGCTTTATTATTTAATTGCTATCGAGCCGTGCTGTTGGATAAATCCGGCGAACAGCCCAGTGAATTGTTTTTAAGCTCCGCCGAAATAGATAGAGCTGCTGGTACCGTTTATTACAGCCTGCCAGAAGAAATGTGCGCTCGTGCTTTCGAGGCATTTGTTCAAGATGCCCATATTAAAAATAACTATTTGGTAAAAGGCACTAAACAATCAGAAGAAGCAAAGCTTGGACTTTACCCTCAAGGTGAACAGAGAATTTTAATCAATCAAGCTTTTCAGAATTACTTTGCGCAGCTTGGACGAGCGTTAACTTTAAATAAAAGCCAATAAAAAACCCCTCAAATGAGGGGTTTTTTAAACGCTAAAAATCAACTAAAAATGATGTCTAAAGCCTAACGTCCATACCCGCGCATCTTCCGCATAGGAGTTAACTTGTGCTTCTAAATAGTCGGTTTTATTCAAACGACAATCCAGTCCCACACCCAACATTAAACGGATGTCGTCATGGGCTTTTAAGTTCAAACCGCCCTGACTATCGTTAAATAAGCGGCCCATGCCAAGCTGAAGTTGCGGCGTCCAGCGGCCCATGCGCAAGGCGTCTGGTCGATACTGGGCCATCGCTGCCAGCGCTTGGTAGTTAATTCGACCATTACCAATACTGGCGTTCCCCATATCGACATAACGTAATTGCGCCGCCCATTCACGGTTGAAGTGATAGGCCGTAGACAACTGCCAGCTACTATCGCTGTCATCACTCAAGGTTAAATTATTATTTAACTTTGGATCCAACTGAGAAACGCCAACGCCACCTTCAACGCTCCATTCACCCGCTTGCGCTGACACCGAAGTTGCAAGCAATGCAGCCATTACCGTTGCCGAAAAACGGCGTTGACGCAGCGCCACCAGCAAGAGTGCAAGGCCGAACACTAGGCCTAGGCTCATGCTACCGCCACCCGTTGATGTCTCAACGTCCACGCCGGTATTAATCGAAGGATCAATACTGTCGTCTACACCATCACCGTCCGCATCGGTAATGCCGGCCCCCGGTGCTTCAGGTGCAGCATCCACCGGTAAGGCAATCTCAGGATCTATGTTGTCTGGTATGCCATCGCCATCAGCGTCAGCATCCAAGTGATCAACAAAGCCATCGCCATCAAGGTCAGGCATTTCGCGATCATCACGGACACCATTGCCATCGAGATCCTCGCCGTTAAGAACGCCATTCACGTTGGCATCAACACCATCATCAATGCCATCAGCGTCTGCATCTTCGCCGGTGAAGAAGGCTTGCTGTGGATTTTCATCCGCATCGCTAATGCCGTCACCATCATCATCGTCATCAAGATGGTTAGGTATGCCGTCGCCATCGAAGTCGGCACGTGAACCGAACGCACCAATAGCGTTATCGACCACGTCCATAATACCGTCACGATCTACGTCGGTAGTGCTATCCAACACACCATCCAGATCGCCATCTAGATCACTTGGCAAATTCGAGTTACTGAAATCGGTATCGACACCATTACTTCTTACATCTAAGTAGTCAGGCAAGGTATCTCCGTCACTATCCGGTAACTGAATAACGTCTGTCAGGATATCCACGCCATCATCCAGCAAGGCGTCTCCATCTTGGTCACCCAATCCAGCTTCCGCGACATCAAACAAACCATCGTTATCGGCATCTAGATCGATCATATTCAGCAAGCCATCACCGTCTTGATCGGTACTGGCGAATACCACCAGCCACTCAGCTAGCTCATCCATTGCATCGTTAACGCCATCGAGGTTGTCATCAGTAAGACCGGTATCAACAATGCCGTCGTTGCCAATGTCTGCGTCGATTGCATCAATAATGCCGTCATTATCGATATCGGTTAAATCCAAATTCAATTCCACAAGATCCGAAATACCGTCGTTATCCGAATCAGTGTCATCACGATCAGCAATACCGTCACCATCAGTGTCGACTGTGTCGTCACCCTCTAGCATGTTCGGCAAACCATCACCGTCATCGTCTTGGCCTTCAAGAATGATATCCACCAGCGCTTGTACTTCGCTGAGCTCATTCACATCAGCCAAGTTCGAACGGGCAATCGCGTTATTGATGAGATCCAATACAGTAGCCGTGACACTTGTGACGCCAGCAGTATCGTATTCAGTGATGGTTGCAGGCGTAGATCCGCTAGCATCCGCTTGGCTGGAGATAGTATTCAAAGCGACCTGAGCCAACGAAATAACCGTTGCCGTATCCGCAGCTACTGGGGTCTCAACCGCCATTAAGTCATCGGTATAACTAACGGTTAAGCCAATCACATTACCCACGTCAGACGCGGTAATTAGATAGGTATCTTGATCGCTGCCAGCGACTTCACCACCCGACGTCCACTGATATTGAATCGTCGCGTTGGCTAAGCCATTGTTGTCCGCGATGTCTGCAGTCAGTGTTTCGCCTTCTGCAGCTACGCCACTAATCGAGGCAACACCCACATCATTAACGATGGCAACGGTAGCCACGGCCGATGCTTGGTTACCGTTGTCTGCATCGTCGGTGACAACATCCGCTGCCACACTCACAGTGGTATCAGAACCCGATGCCGTCGGCATAATAGTAGCCGTATAGCCAGTGCCACCACCCAGCAATTGGGTGACAACACCGTTGGTAACGGTAATGTCAGCCGACGTCAGAGTTGAGACATTTTCGCTAAAGGTAACAGTGACATCGAAGGCCGTAATCGCTGAACTCGGCACGCCAGTAAGGGTGGTCGTCGCACCCGTTGTATCCGCGCTCGTGGTTAGCTCAACCGCTGCCGTTGAGGTATTTCCTGCGGCGTCGCTAGCAGCACCCGCAGCCATATTTACGGTTACGTCACCGTCGGCCGTAGGTGTTATCAGCACACTATAGGCATTACCAAGTGCCGCCAAGTTGCCCGCGGTGCCGTTTGTCACAACAAAGTCGGCCAGCTCTACACCCGTGACCGTTTCGCTAAAGGTTGCGGTCACGGTGAATGGTTCGTTAACCAAGGTTGCTGCAGTCGTTAGGGCAACTGTTGGGGCTGTTGCATCATAAGTAACCACTAACTGACCGGCTGCATTATTGCTATTACCGGCAACATCCACCGCAACTGCATTAACCACATCAAGCGTTACGGTACCGTCCGTAGTCGGCGTTACCAACACGGTATAACTGGTGCCAGAACCGCTAAAATCGCTCAAGGTGGCGTTGCTAGCGCTGATATCGGCGACGACAAAATCCGTCACGTTTTCGCTAAAGGTGATGGTTGCGGTAAACGCTGCATTGACCAACGTAGCTGGCGCTGTGAGCAATACAGTTGGAGCGATAGCATCGTAAGTAACCGCTAACTGTGCTGCGGCTGCGCTGTTGTTACCCGCAGCATCTTGAGCCGCATTTGCAGCAACATCTAGCGTCACCGCACCATCCGTGGTTGGCGTTACCAGCACAGAATAGGTATCGCCCGAGCCACTAAAATCAGCCAGCGTGGCATTCGACACAGCAATATCACCGACAACAAAGTCATTCACGCTTTCACTGAAGGTAATGGTCGCGGTAAACGCAGCATTAATATAGCCAGATGCCCCACTAATAACTGCTGTTGGCGCTGTTGCATCGTAGGTAGCAGTCAGCTGAGTCGCGGCACTATTATCGTTACCAGCAACATCTTGGGCTACCGCGGCGGCGACATCTAATGTCAGCGCGCCGTCAGCATTCGGTGTTACCAATACGGTGTATGACGCTCCCGAGCCAGCAAAATCACTCAGAAGAGCGTTGCTAACTCCTAAATCGCTAACATCAAAACCACTGACGCTTTCGCTGAAGGCAATCGTGGCGGTGAAGGCCGTGTTAATTGCACCAGAAGCCCCCGAAATCGCTACAGTTGGAGCAGAACCATCATAGGTCGCAAGCAATTGAGTGGCGGCACTATTAGCGTTTCCTGCTGCGTCTAGTGCAGCATCTGCAGACACGTCGAGAGTCACAACACCATCCGCAGTTGGTGTTACCAACACACTGTAACTCGCGCCAGAACCACTGAAATCACTCAAGGTGGCATTGGTTACTTGGACATCGCTAAGATCAAAACCGCTGACACTTTCACTAAAGATCATGTTCGCTGTAAATGGCGCATTAATATCGCCAGATGCACCATCAAGGGTAAGTGTAGGGATAGTGGCATCGTAGGTAACCGCCAGCTGAGCGGCTGCCGTGTTGCCATTACCCGCGCTATCACTTGCGGTAGAAGCAGCCACATCAAGTGTTACAGCACCATCAGCATTCGGTGTTACCAGCACAGTGTAAGCAGCGCCAGAACCGGCAAAGTCACTAAGAAGTGCATTGCTGATACCGACATCGCTGACATCAAAGCCACTCACGCTTTCGCTGAAGGTCAGGGTTGCAGTAAAGGGAGTATTAATAGATCCCGACGCACCGCCAATAACAACCGCTGGCGCTGAACCATCATAGGTTGCCGTCAGCTGAGCGGCTGCTGTATTACCATTGCCGGCGCCATCGGTAGCAACGGCAGCAGCAACATCCACAGTAACTGGACCATCGATATTCGGGGTGACCAACACAGTATAAGTAGAACCAGATCCAGCAAAATCACTGAGGCTGGCATTGACGGCAATGATGTCACTGAGATCAAAACCGGTGATGCTTTCACTAAAGGTGACCGTTGCCGTAAAGGCGGCATTGATATCACCGGAAGCCCCACTAATCACTGCAGTTGGAGCAGTCGCATCATACGTTAACTGCAACTGAGGGCCGGCACTATTGCTATTGCCTGCGGCGTCTACGGCGACCGTATCAGCGACTTCTAACACCACAATGCCTTCAGCATTCGGTGTGACCAGTACGGTATAAACAGCACCAGAGCCACTGAAATCACTCAGCGTAGCATTTGGCGAATAAATATCGCCAACATCAAATCCCGTTACGCTTTCGCTAAAGGTAATGGTCGCGGTAAAGGCTGCGTTGATATTGCCTGATGCACCGGTAATCGCGACGGTAGGTTGCACACCATCCACCAGCACACCGGTGGTATTAGCCACACCGTTCAGGGCCATCACTATGGCATTGCCCGCAACGTCGGTAATGGCACCACTGTTCAAGCTTAACGAATCAATACTGATGCCATCGGTATCTTCGTCATTATTCTGCACGGTATAACTAAACGTTAAGGCATCGCTGCCAGTACCCGACAGATAAACAGCACTCACATTACTGCTACCGATCGTTAGATCTAACGCTGGCGTACCGCTTGCCGTATCAACCGTTAATACTTCACTTGCAGTCAGCGTGAAGCTCAACGTTTCGCCTGTCATATAGGTATCATCCGCCGGAGCGGTAACCTGAGTAACCGTTGGCGGAATCGCATCCAGCTGAATTTGGAACGCGCTTAATGTCAACGCACTGCTGGCGTTACCGTTGGCATCCGTGACGGTAACAGTACAGTCACTGTAGGTGCCATCGACCAATGGTGTGCTGTTATCTGCTTGAGTCAAACTAAAGGTTAAGTTACCCGCAGCTACTGCGCCTTCGCTGGCACTGCCACAAGAGCCGCCAACCGCTAACGTACCCGCCTGACTGATATTAATCGCGACATCAGGAGTTGGATCGTTCGTTGGGCTGGTCACTGCCGTGACTTCCGAAAGACTCGGCGCCAAGGTATCAACCGTGATAGTAAAAGTCTTGAGCTGCGAAAGGTCATCACCGCCATTCGTCACGCCGCCACTATCACGCACTTGTGCTTGAATCGTGGCCACACCTTCAACGTTCGCTGCTGGGGTGTATGTCAGTGTGCCATTGCTCGCAATACTGACAGAAGAAACGACACCGCTTGGATCAGACACTTCGCTGACCACATAACCCAAAACGGTTTGCGTATTTTCATCCGCACCGCCGCCAGCACTCGACATCGACGCAAAGCCAGCCACCGTTTGAGCGCTTCCGCCCACACCGTTGAACGTCTGATTAGCTAGCGAGGAGATCGTAGGTTCGTCGTTAACCGGGGTAATGGTCACGTTCACCGTGCGGCTATCCGTATTGCTGCCATCGCTCACAATAACAGTGAAAGTATCACTTCCATTTAAGTTCGTCGTAGGCGTATAAGTGACGGAGCTTGGCGTACCGTTAGTCGTAGGAGTGGAAGCTGTTCCGGAAGCCTGTGGCGTGCCTTTTGTACCGCCAGAGGCGGACCAAGTTAACGTCTGGCCCGAGTCTGAATCAGACGTTGCAAAGTTAGAAGTACTTACCGCATTGCTGCCAGAATCTTCTAGTACGGTAATGGCAACGGCTGAGTTAGCCATCGACGGAACGGCACCGGTATTCACAAAAAAACTATCCGACGTCGAATTATTGTTCGCATCGGTTGCGGTAACCGTGATGTTAGCACCACCTTGGCCAACCACATTGGCAATCGTCAGATAAAATAAGTTACCTGGTGAAGTACCGGGGTCGCGAGTAACACTAATATCTGCATTACGAATTGCACTTTGATTGTCAGATGAGACGGTGACATTAATAACGTCTAAATAATTTGCGCCAGTAATCGGGGGATCTTCAATTTCAAAATCCAGCGTAATATTACCTCCCACGGCTAATGAAATATCCGTAAGAAATACGCCTGGGTTATCCTTAGGGAAGACCGGCGGTAAGTTATCGCCGTCTGTCCATGTGTATCCTAGAATCGTACAGATACTGTCACTGATAATTGGATCGCCCGTCGTATAATAAGCAGGCGCTCCGCCTGCAGTCACACAGCTCAAGAAGCTCTTACGACCGGTCAGTCCACTAATATCACCCGAGGTATCACCAACCACATTCTCGCCACCCGCAAGAAAATTGTTTTCACTCAAAAAGGCAAGAGCCTCAGAGTTAACTTGTCGAGACGCTGGCTTGACATAGTGACCATTCCCAAAAGCCCCAAATGCTTGGCTTTTTTGCTCTGTGTCGGTCTTCTCATATTGAGAAATCGCCGCTCGTGTATTTAGCCCATTACGGGAAATACTTGCGGGGCGTATCGACGCATTGGCGAGTGGTGCCGCCATCGCCATTATTGGCAGTACCGCTTTTAACGCATTCAGCGTTTTCGGGCGATGGGTTGGGAGTTTCTTATCCATGGAAAATCCTTCAGGTGGTGAGTCCTGGGTGGCAAAAATGATTCCGCATTCTCGGATGACTGGGTTCAATCACTTCCGGAAAGCAGGTGTTATTTAAAATGGCAATGTCATAAATTTGATCAACATTACCTTGGAAACTAATCTGACCAACCACCTCGTTATTTTCGAGATTAATCAGCCAAATGCCGGAGCACGTTTCCCCTTCTTTTTCGTCAATAAGGGCAGGTGCAGATACATCGCTGTTACGACGACGCGATAAACCAACAAACATTAAACTGCCATAAATATCGATACCGCGAGTAAAGCCGGGTAATTCAGCAATGACTTCCGTTTCACCAGTATCAGGGTGATAGCAATTCACCTGACCAACACCTGAATGACAGAAATAGACTTTACCGTTATGCCAACGTGGCGAGTGCGGCATGGACAAACCACTGACAACAATTTCATTGCGTTTAACATCAATTAACGTGCCTGTACGTTTATCGCTGTCACGCCACTGTTTGGCATTCTCAAATTGAGAAAAGGTCGTCACATAAGCAGGCTCGCCATCACGCAGAGTCATGCCATTTAAATGGCAGCGATCTTCCGGAGTCAGCTTGTCAATAAAAGGCGGCTTCCACTGAGGGACAAAACTATATGCAGGGTCGACCGTGGACAAACAAGAAAAACTGGAATTAACCACCCACAATCCAGCATTTCCCCATTCAATATCGTGAATGTTAATCATGCCGGTGTAATGTGAGGATCGAGTGATAAAACACGCATCCACACGTGCATCTACAGGCTGTAACTTACGTTGATATTCTTCGTCTTTAGCACGAATCTCAATGTCTTCCTGGTTTGCCTCATCATCGTTAAACACACGAGGGGCAGTGACATCTTTATGAATATCCGGAAGAGGATGTTTAATTTGAGTCAGTAATCTATCTTCACGCTGAAAATGAATAATCTGAGTAAATGTACCAAGAATCAGCCCCTGATCCGTCACCGTCAGGCCCATCGGGCGTGGGAATTCTTTAAAATTAATTTCAAGCGATTCGCCATCAGTACGCACCAGCATCAAGCGTCCAGCCTGATACGACGTGAACGCCAAAGATATATTCAGATGTTTAAAGACTGCCGGTAAATTATCCGAATAAGTATAAGAAAAATCGGCGAGTTCAACGTTATCAGTCATGGCTTACAAATCCCGCAAGTGAATAGGGGTAGAAGAAGGAATGACTTGAGACCCAAACTGGGCAATTTGTAACTGCGAAACGAGCTGATCGAGTGTAAGCGAGGGGGTAGCAGAAAGAAGTAACGCGAAATAACCTGAAGCAACAGCAGCCGACAATGACGTTCCTGAGAAATGCCCATACCCTCCCCCTGCCTTAATAGCTGGGCTGGGCTTTCCATAAATGTAGGCATCCACGGAGCTTCCATAATTACTGAACCTCGTCCTTTTTCCATGTTCATCCGCTGCACCAACGACAACGGCGTCCAGCAGTGACGCTTCACTCGCGTCAGCTGTTAATTCCAACCCTGCATTGCCGGCTGAAAATACCACAGCAATACCTTTTCCAGCGCGGCCATTTTGCGCCAAGTCAGAAACGATATCAGCTAGTGGGTCTAATAGCCATTGAGAAGCCCAACTGGCGTTAATGATGTCAGCGTTTGACAGTTTAGCTAGGTAGAAACTGAGTAAAGTACGACTCGTCCATGTATCGGAGTTCCGTATTGCAATGAGTCCAGCCTCAGGGGCGATACCATCAATTCCTCGCTCATCGTGGGCTGCGAAAATAGTACCAACCACCTTAGTACCATGAATGTCGAGCTCGCTCTTTGGGCTAACATCCTGAACCTTTTGTTCGGCGTCGTAAGAAAACATAACATCGGTGAAACGTAACTCTTCATGGCTTAGCGCAAAGCCGTCATCAATCACTGCGACTTTCACCCCACGCCCCTTGGTTGTTTGCCAAAGGGTGGGAATATCTAATTGCGAAAAATAGGGGGCGGGATTTAGCGCCAGCTGTTGATCTTCAGTATTTGTACGACCAGTGTCAGTACGGATAGTCAGCTGTAATATATCCGGCTGCACCAAAGAAATATTAGAAGTGCTACTCAACACCTTCATCACGGCTGAAAGCTGATCACGGGTATTTAAAGTCACCAAGTAATAATTCGACTCAGGCATTAAATACAGCTCATTCACGGCAGCGATACGCGAATCGAGTGCCTGCAAAGAGAGCTTCGTCAATCCTGATGCACGGACAATAAGACGATTACTCAACGACACCTGTAGTGCTTTGCCTGAGACGCTATAAACATCACTCGTCTGATTAACACCATTAGACTCGTTAGCAATGGGCGTTAAACAATATGTTTTATTAAAATTTCGAAAAGGAATCTCGCAGGCAAAAGCAGTGCTCACCCACAGTAAACATAAAACTCCAAACAGCTTTCTAAAAAAAACAGACATCCGAGCTCGAACCATAAATTATTTTCATAAAAAGGTGGCCATCCATGGCCAAGCTGCACTAACCGCGGCTAGGGTACAAACCCACTAACGCGATGCAATAGTTCATGCCAATCATCGGCTGGCGATTTTCGTGTGACTGACCGCCCCCTGTCTCAGACAAGGCCTCGGGTGCCATGGTGGTATTCACTGTCCCGGTATTATCTAAATACAGGATATTGTCATTAACAGGCTTATCAATGCCCATCATTTTATCTGGGCCAGGCGTTGCAGAGTTGCTGATTGATTGCGAACCATAAACGATATGTTTGTGGGCCGGAATCTGAGCCTCAGTTAAGGTAACGGATTCGACGCCGGTTTTCTCGCCTAAACGACGCGCCGTCAGACCCGGCCCTCGACCTGGGTGCATAGCGGCTCGCCCTGCTAAGTTGGGCAATCCAAAAGTAGTTCGGCCATCACCGCCGTACGTGGTGCCTAAAATAGAAAACAATGCCGTATTTTGTGAGACAGGCAACAACTGTCCATCGCACTTCGCCCAGCCACTAGGGGCAAAATTACAGCCCATTATTCTAATTTCTCCGATAAATGGTTCTGACATAATTCTGACTCCTTAATGACGTGACGGATAAATACCGAACAGCGCAATGATGTAATTGACACAAAGCGCCGGCATGAGATTAGTATGGCTTCGAGAACCACCCGCAGTAGCGACAACATCACTACTTAATCCCACAACGTTCGATAGTGTTGATGTATAAGATTCATCGCCGTCGGTATGGCTACCTAATACATCATTGGCAGGATTAGAAGATGAAACTTCAGCCGTAGACGCCATGAAACCATGACTATGCGGAGGGATTTCATTCACAGTTAAGGTTACATTTTCTTCACCGTAGCGAGCGCCAAGGCGACGCAAAGAAAGACCTGGGCCTTGCCCCTGATGCACCGGAAGACGACCACGCATATCGGGCAATCCAAACGTGGTACGACCATCACCACCATAAACAGTGCCCAACAAAGAAAACAACGCATCATTCTGGCTAACCGCCATCAACTGACCATCACAAAATGCCCAGCCACGCGGAGCGAAATTTCCAGCGAACATACGAATTTCGCCAACAAATGGTTCTGACATAATAGACTCCTTAGTTAGATAAATTTTGCGTTGCTTCAGCTACGCGAAGGGAAAAGCCCTTGCAGAGCAATACAAAAATTAACAGCAATAGATGGCTGATTATTATCATGAGCCATCCCACTACCCGCCGTAGAAACAGACGCCGGAGCCAAGGCAACCAAAGATGATGGCGCTACATACATATTTGTTGGCACATTTTGGGTTTTATCAACCGCCGTCGCGAGCATAGAGCCAGTAAACTGCTTAGTCGTAGCGTTTGCGGTGGTTGCCTTTACCGCGTGCGAGTGAGCCGGCATTTCAGCGGCTGTCAGCGTGACATATTCAATACCTTGCTTTGCGCCTTGTAATAACTGCTCATCGTCACCAGCAGGGGTGCGGCTACGCATATCCGGCAACGCAAATGATGTGCGACCATCACCGCCATAAGTAGTGCCTAGCAACGAATACAAAGATTGGTTTTGATTGATTGGCAGAATCTGCCCATCACACTGTGCCCAACCGCGCGGCGCCCAACCAAATCCAAACATACGGATTTCGCTTAAAAAGGGTTCAGCCATATCTATCTCCTTTTGTTTACTTTAGGTGTGGGGTTCCCCACAATTTGCCCTAGATGCCTGACACTATCCTTTTTAGAGAAAAGACAATGACCGACAAAAGTTGCTGGACAAACCGAGTTAAATTACGTCGGTTTACCGAGCAAGACCTCACCTTCATGGAACAGCTGTATGCCGTTGGCCGGGTTACTGAATTAGCAATGACACCCTTTTCCGACGAGCAAAAATCTTTATTTATAAAACAGCAATTCACCGCTCAGCTTACGCATTACACGACCCACTATAATTCTGAAAAATTTGAAATTATTGAAGTCGATGGACAAATGGCTGGGCGTTTGTTTATCGATATTTGGGACAACGAAATACGAATAGTCGATATTGCCTTGGCGCCGCACATTCAAAACCAAGGGCTTGGAGGCTATTTGTTGAATAAGGTCATAGAACAAGGGAGAACGTTGAAAAAACCCGTAACGATTCACGTAGAGCAAAATAATCCAGCAAAACGATTGTATGAAAGACTGGGCTTTAAAGAAAAAAGTCGTACGAACGAGGTCTATATTTTGATGGAGCGTACCTGCTGTTAATATTTTCATTCGCGTCCCTGCGTTTTAACTCACCGTTTTCGGCTGATAACGGTTTGATATTCAGTCGGACCGTGAGCAGTAATAAATATTTCTTCCTGCCCAAACGAATCATGAACTGCGCGGTAAGATCCTTGCGGAATCCGGAAGCTTTCATCGCCATTAAATAGCACCGCAAAACCTTCCCAGTCATCACCGTCGATAGGCGATTTTTCAACGCTAACCACACTCAGCTGAACAGAGTTTTCAGCGCTATCAAATACAGCCACCTTGCTACCCAGCAAAGCGCTCATACTGTCGAAATTCAATCTACTCATATCACTCTCTCAGCAACTGCACACTATCAGACGGATATGACCATGAAGAGTCAACCGTCCTTCATGGTCGATTGACCACTGAGCTGGATATCAGCCACAGAAGCTGGCCATTCTACGCCACTCAAATTCCAATTTCGTATTCAGTGAGGTCGGCTCGAGCCACCTGCATATATCATTTCCCACTAAAAATACCTTAGTGCCGTCGCAAATAAACTCTTGGCCGCACTACCCGAGATACGTACACTGAATACTTAACAACGCCGAGCGTTGGCATCTAACCAGCCGCCTTCCTTACGAATGCAGCCGCATGATGTCTTCGCCGTGGTACTCACTAGCAGTACCACCAGGGTTCCGCCGGAAACGGTTGAGCCTCCCACATTTGGAAAGGTGTAACATGACTCTGCAAGACTCGCACGGACGGCGCTTTAGCTATTTGCGTCTGTCGGTTACTGATGTCTGTAATTTTCGTTGCAATTACTGTCTGCCCGACGGTTATGAGTGCAGCGACGATACAGCGTCGCTAACGGTTGAAGAAATCACTCACTTGGCCCGCGCCTTTGCGGCTCAAGGAACCCGTAAAATCCGCATTACTGGCGGAGAACCTAGCCTGCGTCGCGATTTACCTCAAATCATTGAGGCCGTAGCAAATACCCCCGGCATTGAGCAAGTGGCCATCACCACCAATGGTTATAAGCTCACCAAGCACCTTCCTGCGTGGCACGCAGCCGGACTGACCCAGCTTAATGTCAGTATCGACAGCTTAGATCCGCGCCAATTTAAGGCGATTACAGGACATGATCGCTTACAAGAATTATTGGATGGCATCGCGCTAGCGCAAACGTTGGGATTTAAAAACATTAAGGTCAACGCTGTATTATTACGCGACTACAATCTTGCCGAATTCGATCATTTCTTAGATTGGATAAAAACAACACCCATCACCCTGCGCTTTATTGAATTAATGCAAACAGGCGACAACCAAGATTACTTCGCCGCCAATCACGTATCGGGCGAGAGTATTAAGCAACGCTTAGAAGCAAACGGCTGGCAGCCTGTGTTACGTCGTGCTCACGCCGGCCCAGCACAAGAGTTTTGCCATCCGGAATACGAAGGCCGTATTGGTTTAATCATGCCGTACAGCAAGGATTTTTGCTCCACTTGTAATCGTTTACGTATTTCGTCGCTGGGTAAATTACATCTATGTTTATTTGGCGAGCATGGCTACGATCTACGACCCTTAATGACAGTCGATAAAGAGGCCGAACTGGAACTGGCTTTACAAGAACTTCTGCAAAAAAAGACGGCCACCCACTTTTTACACGATGGCGAAACCGGCGCAATCCAACACTTTGCCATGATTGGGGGCTAGCATGAGTGTCATTGGTGTTGTACTGGCAGGCGGTAAATCAAGCCGCATGGGGCAAGATAAAGCACTATTGCGCCTACCAAACGGCAAGACCTTGTTAGAACACAGTATCGAACTACTCAACGGTCTAGGGCTAGATGAAGTTGTCGTTAGTCGGTCGCCTGATATAAACCCCTCACTAATTAACATCCGCTGCATTGGCGATGAGTACAGCGAGCTTGGGCCTCTGGCTGGTATTGCTGCGGTAATAACACAATATCCAGCTGCTTCAGCGCTATTAGTAATACCCACAGACCTGCCGATGCTATCCGAAAGTCCTTTGCTAGAATTATGCAGTACTGGGATCAAGGATCAATGTTCAACCTATTTCGAGCGACATTATTTACCTTGTTACCTACAGTTAAATAGCCAACTGAAAGACTATATTCAGCTGCAATTGGACAATCACCAAGCCAAGCGCTCGATTGCTGGATTATTAGCCAATGCAAATGCAATAGCGCTAAAACTTAGTGACCAGAAGCAATTGCTAAATGCCAATACAGCGGCAGACTGGGAAAAACTAACTAGTCTTTTATCTCTATAAAATTAAAGGAGTTTGAAATGGCAAAGACCTATACCGATGAGTTTATCCCTTTAACCGTATCCATTTTAACGGTTTCCGATACTCGAAATCGCGCTAATGATACTAGCGGGAATTACCTTGCCGATGCTGTAAGTAACGTTGGGCATAATATTCGTGAAAAAGCGATTGTAGTCGACAATATCTACAAAATTCGCTCGCAGCTCAGTAGCTGGATTGCCGACGAAGTCACCCAAGTCATCATCATAACGGGGGGAACGGGTTTCACCGAGCGAGATTCCACGCCAGAAGCCGTAATTCCATTATTTGATAAAACCGTTGACGGATTTGGTGAATTATTCCGCCAATTATCTTATGACGACATTGGTACTTCTACCATTCAGAGTCGAGCAGTTGCAGGACTAGCAAATGACACTTTAATTTTCTGCATTCCCGGATCGACTAGTGCATGCCGAATGGGTTGGGAAAAAATTATTAGGAGTCAAATTGATAGCCGACATAATCCTTGCAATTTCGCACTTCGATTAAAAAATGTGCGTAAGAATTGTTTAACCCGCGGATAATCACTTATGACTGAGTTCTCTCATATTGATAGTCGTGGCGAAGCCTGTATGGTCGACGTCAGCGAAAAAACACCAACCGTGCGCATGGCACAGGCCGAAGGCTTTATTAGCATGCAGCTCACTACATTAGAAAAAATTGTTAGTGGTAATCATCATAAAGGTGACGTGTTTGGTGTAGCACGCATTGCAGGTATTCAAGCAGCGAAACAATGTGCCAATTTAATTCCATTGTGCCATCCGTTAATGTTGTCGAAAGTCGCAGTTGATTTTGAAATCCAACAAGATAAAAACCGTGTACGCATCGTTAGCATGTGTAAATTAACGGGCCAAACTGGCGTCGAGATGGAAGCATTAACCGCTGTTTCGGTTGCTGCATTAACATTATTTGATATGTGCAAAGCAGTAGATCCAGCCATGCAAATTGATGGCATCCGCGTATTAGAAAAGGTTGGTGGTAAATCTGGGCACTGGCATGTGAGCGGAGCTTCACAATGAAGGTAATGTTGTTTGCACGTCTGCGTGACGAGATTGGTCAATCATTTATTGATATTGAGCTACCTGAACCGTCTAATCTGGCAACGCTAAAATCTATTATTTCTGAGAATTACTCGTTACTGGCCGATGAAATACAGGCCGGTCGAGTATTAACCGCTATTAATCAGGTGTTATGCCATGATGATCAATCAGTGATTACCAGTGCAGATGAAGTTGCTCTTTTTCCTCCTATGACTGGCGGCTAAAATGGATTCCATCAAGGTACAACCTGACGACTTCAATATCGCTGATGAATATCAGGCGCTATGTGGGCAAAACACTGAAGCGGGTGCGATTGTATTTTTTAGTGGACTCGTACGTGACCGTAATGAAGGCAGCGATGTCACCGGTTTATTTCTCGAACACTATCCTGGCATGACCGAACGCTCGCTAGAAGACATCGTTAAGCAAGCACGTCTGCGTTGGCCTATTTTGCAAGTGCGATTAATACATCGAGTCGGCCAACTCGATATTAACGATCAAATCGTATTTGTTGGTGTTAGTAGCGCTCACCGTGAAGCTGCATTCGATGCCTGCCGATTTATTATGGATTTTTTGAAAACTGAAGCGCCATTTTGGAAGAAAGAAACCCGCACCGATGGCCATCACTGGATTGAATCGCAAACAAAAGATCAAGAAGCGAAAACTCGCTGGAATAAATAAACGTAACAAGCAATCCAAATAAAAAACGCCGATAAAATCGGCGTTTTTTATTTATAGCTCACATTAGCTCATGTCTAATCTTGCAAACGTAAGTTGTTCGAAGAACCATCAAAACGATCCGCATTGGTTTCATTGCCAAGCTTGATCATTAAACGTAAATCGTTTGGTGAATCCGCGTGAGCAATTGCATCTTCGTAAGTGATTTCGCTTTGCTCGTACAAGGAATAAAGAGCTTGATCGTAAGTCTGCATACCGAGTTCGTTTGAACGCGCCATCAGAGCCTTCAATTCGTGTACATCGCCTTTTCGAATCAAGTCGGACACCAAAGGAGTGTTCAGCAACACTTCCACCACGGCACGACGGCCACGACCATCAGGGGTAGGAATTAATTGCTGAGCAACAATGGCACGCAAGTTAAGCGATAAATCCATCCAAATTTGCGAATGACGTTCTTGTGGAAAGAAGTGAATAACACGATCCAGTGCTTGGTTAGCGTTATTACCGTGTAAGGTCGCCAAACACAAGTGACCGGTTTCTGCGAAGGTAATCGCATGTTCCATTGTTTCTGCTGAACGCACCTCACCAATCATAATGACGTCGGGCGCCTGACGCAGACAATTTTTTAAGGCAACCGCAAAGGTTTCCGTATCCAAACCCACTTCGCGCTGGGTAACGATACAATTGTCATGCTGGTGAATAAATTCAATCGGATCTTCGATACTTAAGATGTGGCCTTTGCTATTACGGTTACGATGACCAATCATCGCGGCTAGCGAAGTTGATTTACCGGCCCCCGTTGCCCCCACAAATAGAATCAAACCACGCTTCGACATTGATAAGTCTTTAATAATGTCGGGTAAGCCTAATTGATCAACGCTAGGAATACGGGTTTCGATTCGACGTAACACCATGCCTGCTGTGTTGCGCTGAAAAAACGCACTCGCACGAAAACGCCCAATACCTGAGGCGTTAACGGCGAAATTCAATTCTTTCTTTTCTTCGAACTCATGTTGTTGACGTTCGTTCATCATACCAACAACAATTTCGCGGGTTTGTTCAGCACTCAATACCGTCTTATTTAAAGGCACCAGTTTACCGTGCACTTTCATCGAAGGAGGCACACCTGCGGTAATAAACAGGTCTGAGGCACTCTTTTCGACCATAAGCCGTAAAAATTTTTCCATTGACACGCTGATCTACTCCTAGAAATTTTCTGGCATTTTGGCTTTTTCTCGTGCGGTCTCACGAGATATTAATCCTTTACCGACCATGTTTTGCAAGCACTGATCCATAGTCTGCATACCGTAACTCGCGCCAGTCTGTATCGACGAGTACATTTGCGCCACTTTGTCTTCACGAATCAAATTTCGAATCGCTGGTGTACCAATCATGATTTCATGAGCCGCAATTCGACCACCGCCGTTTTTCTTTAACAAACCCTGAGACACAACGCCTTGTAGCGACTCGGATAACATTGAGCGCACCATTGATTTTTCTTCTGCCGGAAACACGTCGACAATACGGTCAATGGTTTTCGCGGCCGAGCTGGTATGCAAAGTACCAAATACCACGTGACCGGTTTCTGCCGCGGTTAAGGCCAAACGAATAGTTTCTAAGTCGCGCATCTCACCCACGAGAATCACATCCGGGTCTTCACGTAACGCCGAGCGTAACGCTTCATTAAAACCTAGAGTATCGCGATGGACTTCACGCTGGTTGATCAGGCTTTTCTTAGATTCGTGTACGAATTCAATCGGGTCTTCAACCGTTAAAATATGGTTGTATTTGGTTTCATTGATGTAATCCACCATAGCCGCTAACGTCGTCGACTTACCTGAACCGGTAGGGCCAGTCACCAGCACAATGCCGCGCGAAATATTGGCCATGTCTTTAAAGACTTGCCCCATACCGAGCTGATCCATCGTCAAAACCTTGGATGGAATCGTACGAAACACTGCACCGGCACCGCGATTGTGATTAAAGGCATTCACACGGAAACGGGCAACGCCTGGCACTTCAAACGAAAAGTCAGTTTCTAAGAACTCTTCAAAATCCTTACGCTGCTTATCGTTCATAATATCGTAAACCAGCGCGTGTACTTCTTTGTGACCCAACGGCGGCAAATTAATTCGACGCACATCGCCGTCTACACGAATCATCGGCGGTAAATCAGCTGAAAGATGTAAATCGGATGCGCCTTGCTTCGCGCTGAATGCCAATAGTTCGGTAATATCCATAGCCACTCCTATGTAAAAAGATGCTTATCTGGTGCAACGCTAACTTTGATGACTCTAGCCTACGCTGACCGTTTCGCTGATGTCTGGTGTATCATGATCAAGACTAGCATTCGTTGACCAGGTTCACTGAATCCACACATCCTAAACAAAGCCTTTGTAATGTCTACTATTGAAACTCAATACCAGCAGGTTGTTAATCGAATACACGTCGCATGTGACGCCAGCAGACGAAAACGCGGTGATGTGCGCCTGTTAGCCGTTAGCAAAACCAAGCCTGCAGAAATGGTTGAGGCCTGCTATCACATGGGGCAACGCAGCTTCGGCGAGAACTACCTCCAAGATGCCTTAGACAAAATAACCGCGCTCAGCCACTTGTCTGATATCGAGTGGCACTTCATTGGCCCACTGCAATCGAATAAAACACGCCCTGTTGCTAATCACTTCCAGTGGTTAGAAACCTTAGATCGCGAAAAAATAGCCGTGCGGCTCAATGAGCAGCGGCCCGAGGGTCTGCCGCCACTGAATGTTCTCATTCAGGTCAACATCAGCGACGAACCACAAAAAGCCGGTATCGCAACAAACGACGTTGCTACCTTCGCGCAACAGCTACAATCGTTGCCTAAGCTTAAGGTGCGTGGTCTCATGTGCATCCCTGAAGATACTCCTAATGAAGAACACTTGCGCCATCAGTTTGAACGCATGCAACAACTTCTTCTGGAACTTCAGCAAATCGTTCCAGAAGCTGACACCTTGTCGATGGGAATGTCAGGAGACCTAGAATTAGCCATCGCCTGTGGCTCAACCCAAGTTCGTATTGGCACTGATATTTTTGGCGCACGTAACTAACAACACCCGCTACTCTAGAAAATAACGGCCTGTCTTATCAGCCGAATAGATACAAGGAACAAAAATGACTCAAATTGCATTCATTGGCGGCGGCAACATGGCTACCAGCATCATTGGTGGTTTAATTCGTCAAGGTAACATCAGTGCAGACTTAATCCATGTCAGCGATCCGGGTGCCGAGCAACGAGAAAAATTGACTGCGACTTTTGCTGTTAACACACACGCGGATAATCAAGAGGCCATTGCCAATGCTGGCGTTGTGATATTGGCTGTTAAACCGCAAATGATGAAAGACGTTCTGCTGCCGCTAAAAGCGACCTTGTCGGCACGTCAGCCGCTGATCATATCTATTGCTGCTGGCATCAATCTGCCGTCACTACAAGCATGGAGTGGCTGTAAATCCGTTGTGCGTTCAATGCCAAATACACCGGCGTTAACTGGCACTGGCGCGACCGGCTTATTCGCCAGTAGTGAAGTTACCTTGGATCAACGCAACCAAGCCGATGCACTACTGCAAGCAACAGGTATTACCGTGTGGGTGAAAACAGAGGCCGAGATCGACGCAGTGACAGCCCTATCCGGTAGCGGCCCGGCGTATTACTTCCTACTCATGGAAGCGATGATCGCCGCAGGACGAGAACTGGGTTTAAGCGAAGAAACCGCGACGAAGCTGACATTGCAAACGGCTTTAGGAGCCGGACAGATGGCGATGAATGCCGATGTTGACCCTGCAGAACTGCGCCGTCGCGTGACATCACCCGGTGGCACGACGGAACGAGCCATTGCCACCTTCGAAGGCGCGCACCTGCGTGATATCGTCAGTGCTGCGATGAAATCTGCCTGCAGCCGTGCCGCGGAACTCAGCGAACAACTTGGGGACTGAATAAGGCAAGATAGGCACTGGTAAAATATCGCCAGTGCCCATATGTTAAGTACATCGCCAGTTTAATGGCATAAATTAAGAGTTGATGGAGTTTTCATGTCCACCTTGTCTCAAGTAGGTATGCTTTTAGCCAACACAATAGGCAGCATGGTTCTGCTGATTGTTGTGTTACGTTTTTTATTACAGCTGGTACGCGCAGACTTTTATAACCCGTTATCACAGTTCATCGTGCGCTTCACCAATCCAGCACTGATTCCACTACGTAAAGTTATTCCGGGTTTTGGCGGCTTAGATGTAGCCTCAATCGTACTGGCATTAATTACTCAGTACCTTCTGCTAGCCATACTCGTTGTTATCGCGACGGGCTCCATTAACATACCGTGGGTCTCCATGATTCCTTGGGCTCCAGTAGCGCTATTCTCGCTTATTCTAAAGATCTATTTTTGGGGACTATTGATCACGGTTATTGCTTCTTGGATTGCGCCTAACTCCTACAACCCAGCGCTAATACTGATCAATCAAATACTAGAACCGGCCATCCGACCTATCCGTAAAATGCTGCCCGACATGGGTGGATTAGATTTATCACCGATTGTTGTTTTCCTCAGCATTCAAGTGATTGAAATCGCCGTACTAGGCCCACTAGTTCAAGCAGTTGGCATGCCTGCAGGCCTCATGTTGTAAAACATGAGCCTATTCTACCAATGGCAGGCGGAAGATCTGGTCCTCACCTGCCATCTCCAACCGAAAGCCAGCAAAGATGAGTTTGCTGGCGAACACGGCGAAGCAATCAAAATCCGCATCAAAGCAGCCCCCATTGAAGGCAAAGCCAACGCCGCCCTGATTGCGTTCTTAGCCAAGCAGTTTGGTGTCAGTAAGCGCGATGTTGAAGTGATTAGCGGTGAACTGAATCGGCATAAGCGGGTGCGAGTATCGCAGCCGAAGAAGATACCGGAAGCATTAGCGGCTGTTTTGTTAATGAATGAGAACCCTCTTTAATCCTGCTACACTGCGCTGCTAAAATTTGAACCCCCTAGTTACGGATATCCACCCTCGATGCCGGATGTTATTCCTCATGATTCCGTCGGTCTGGTCAGCCCGAGAACACAGCATTTCGATGAGCCTCTGACATTACGCAGTGGCCGTGTGTTGCCGCAATATGATCTTGTCTACGAAACCTACGGTGAACTGAACGCCGATTGCTCTAACGCCATTTTGATTTGCCATGCGTTAAGTGGTGATCATCATGCGGCTGGTTATCACAGCATGGATGACAAGAAGCCGGGGTGGTGGGATTCGTGTATTGGTCCTGGCAAACCCATTGATACGCGTCGCTTCTATGTTGTTGCGTTGAATAATCTAGGTGGTTGCGCAGGTTCCACTGGACCAACCAGCATCAACCCAGAAACAGGGGAAGTTTACGGCCCAGATTTTCCAATCGTCGCTGTGCGTGACTGGGTACAAAGCCAAGCACGTTTAGCCGATGTATTAGGCATTAAGCAATGGGCAGCGGTGGTTGGTGGTTCGCTTGGTGGTATGCAAGTATTGCGCTGGTCGATCCAATACCCCGAGCGCGTAAAACATGCAGTGGTTATTGCCTCAGCACCTAAACTCTCTGCACAGAATATCGCTTTCAACGAAGTCGCACGTCAAGCCATTGCCAAAGATCCAGACTTCCATGATGGCTGGTATCACAAGCACGGTACCATCCCTAAATCCGGCTTAATGCAGGCGCGTATGTTAGGTCACCTGACCTACCTATCGGACGATGCTATGCGCGAAAAATTTGGCCGCGAACTACGCGAAGGGAAACTGAACTTCAGCTTCGCACCTGAGTTCGAAGTCGAAAGTTATTTGCATTATCAAGGTGAAAAATTCAGTACTCGTTTTGACGCCAACACTTATATGCTGATGACCAAAGCGCTGGATTATTTTGATCCTGCACGCGATTACGACAATGATCTAGTAAAGTGTCTAAGTCAGTCTAAATGCGATTTTCTCGTAGTCTCGTTTACTACCGATTGGCGCTTTGCGCCTGAGCGCTCGTTAGAAATTGTTAATGCATTAACCCATGCTGATAAAAACGTCAGTTATGCCTGTATTGAATCCACCAATGGCCACGATGCTTTCTTGCTGCCCATTCCACGCTATCTCAATTTATTCCATGCCTACATGGAACGCGTTGCAACCAGCTGCAATTTGCCGGAGGTAAGCGCATGAATAAATTACGTGAAGACCTCGCCATTATTCAGCAATGGGTAAAACCGAATAGCCAAGTGCTCGATTTAGGCTGCGGTGAAGGTACCTTATTGCGCTACCTACAAGACAGCAAAAATGTCCGCGGCTATGGCTTAGAAATTGATGACGATAAAATTACCGCCTGCATTCGCAACGGCGTTAATGTTATTGAACAAAATCTCGATAATGGCCTTAGTAATTTTCGCGACAACAGCATTGATACCGTCATCATGACCCAAGCACTGCAAGCCGTGCAGCGTCCTGATCTACTGTTAGACGAGATGTTGCGAATTGGTAAAGAAGCCATCGTCACCTTCCCTAACTTTGGCTACTGGCGCACGCGTTTTTATCTTATGCTTAAAGGCCGCATGCCGATGTCGGAGACCTTGCCGTATAACTGGTACGATACGCCGAACATTCATATGTGCACCTTCCGCGATTTTGAAGTGTTATGTCGCGGCAAAGGCATTCGGATTTTAAATAAAACCGTAGTCGACGATCAGCATAAAGAACACTGGCGCATGCAAGTATGGCCAGCCATGCTGGGCGAAATCGCGGTTTACCACATCACAAGGAGATAGGCTGATGAAATTATTATTCGTACGTCAATTTGCTCAAATCGTTGCCGTTGCTCTCGTTTTATTGAGCGCCCATGCACAAGCGGCTGATACTGGTGAACAGAAAAAAGTTTTTGGTGAATACGAAGTTCACTATATTGGTTTAAATTCGAGCTTTTTACCCGAAGATGCAGCTGCGGCCTATAATATCCCGCGCTCTCGTTCGTTAGGTTATTTAAGCATTTCTATTCTTAAAGACGAAGGTGGCGAATTAGCAGTGCCTGTTTCGGCAAAATTAACCGGGACCATCCGTAATTTAATTGGGCAAGTGCGTGAGCTAGAATTTCGTGAAATTAAAGAGACTAATGCCGTGTATTACATCTCAACGTTTCGCTTCGATGATAAAGATATGTACACCATTGATCTAAAAGCGACTCCGGAAGGCCAACCCCGCACTTTCGATGTCACTTTCAGTCAGCAGTTTTATCAAGAATAGTATTATAGAAATTCGATAGATTGAGCAAATAGAGAATATGACCACCAAAATCGTATTGGCGAGCGGCAATGCAGGAAAGCTGCGTGAGTTTTCAGCGATGTTTGCGCAGCACTTCGCCGATGCCAATGTTGAATTGATTCCGCAGACAACCTTAGGTGTCGATGACGCCGAAGAAACCGGCTTGAGCTTTGTTGAGAACGCTATTCTGAAAGCCCGCCACGCCTGCGCAATTACTGGTTTACCAGCCTTAGCAGATGATTCGGGTTTAGAAGTTGATGCCTTACAGGGCGCACCGGGTATATACAGTGCGCGCTATTCTGGCCAAGGCGACAGCGCGAATAATGAAAAATTGTTAACGGCATTAGTGGGTATTCCAGAAGCACAACGCACGGCCCGTTTTCAGTGCGTGCTCGTCTACATGCGCCATGCCGAAGACCCGACACCACAAGTATTTCAAGGCTGCTGGGAAGGCCGAATTGTTAACCAAGCGGCCGGGTCTGAAGGCTTTGGTTATGACCCCGTGTTCTATGTGCCGAGTGAAGGCTGTACCGCCGCGAGCCTAAGCAAAGAGCAAAAAAATCAGCTATCCCATCGCGGCCAAGCGATTAAAGAAGTATTGCAACGCTGGCGTCCATAACAATGCCAGTTATTTATATCGCAGCCCAATAGTCGGCTGCACTCCCCTTTATAACAGCGACACAATAGGCACATTTCCTTGGATATTTTAGAACAACTCGAAAGCAAAGTTTTAGACGCTATTTATGCATTAGAAACACTGCGCAGCGAACGTGACAACTTAACAAAAGAACTAGAAGAAGGCTGCGAAGAACTCGCTCAACTGCGCATGAAGCTAGCCGATGCAGATACCCAGCTTTTTGAAGCAGCAGAGCGTTTAGAACATCGCGATACTGCACTGACGGCATTGCAGCAACAACTAGAATCAGCGAAAAAAGACAACGTGCGCCTAGCTCACGAAAAAAGCGAACAGGACGCGAAAATAGCAGCGTTACTAGAAGCCATCGAGCAGTCGGTAACGGCCTGAAAGTCTGATGACACTGCCACCTCTAAGCCTCTACATTCATGTTCCTTGGTGTATACGCAAATGCCCTTATTGTGATTTTAACTCACACAAAGCAGACGCTAACCTACCTGAAGCTGAATACATTGACGCCCTCCTTTCCGATTTAGATCGCGATCTTATTTGGGTACAAGGGCGTGACATTCAGAGCATATTTTTTGGCGGTGGCACGCCCAGCTTATTATCAGCAACAGCCTACGAACGCTTGTTCGTTGGTCTGCAGCAGCGTTTAACCTTTGCTGCCGACATTGAAATCACCCTAGAAGCAAACCCAGGGACGTTTGAGGCTGAAAAGTTTTCCGCTTATCGCAAGCTCGGCATTAATCGCTTATCCATTGGTATTCAAAGTTTCCACCCTGAGCATCTACAAGCCTTAGGGCGAGTGCATGATCGCGACCAAGCTTTACGCGCAATCGAGTTGGCCAAGCTGGCAGGTTTCGATAATTTCAATTTAGATTTAATGCATGGCTTACCCAATCAAACGATTGATCAAGCGCTCGCAGATCTTAATCAAGCCTTGAGCTTTAATCCCAACCACTTGTCTTGGTATCAACTGACCATTGAACCCAATACCGAATTTTATAAGCGCCCACCAACACTGCCGGAAGACGACACCCTTTGGGATATTCAAGAAGCTGGTTTAACTTTGTTGCAGCAAAATGGTTACGAGCACTATGAAATATCTGCCTTTAGTAAACCGGGCAAACAAGCGCGCCATAACGTGAATTACTGGCAATTTGGCGACTACTTAGGAATAGGTGCGGGTGCTCATGGAAAAATTACCCTAGCCAACAGCGGTGAAATTTTCCGTACGCAAAAAACACGCTTACCGAAAGATTACTTAAACCCAGATACCTTACGCGCCACTGCGGTTGAGCCCATTATTGATCAAGATATTGGCTTAGAGTGTTTAATGAACGCACTACGGTTAAAAGAAGGTATTTCGATTAAAGATTTTGAAGAGCGCACCGGGTTATTGCTGTCTGCCGTTGCGGAGCCAATCAAACGTGCTCAAAAGCTGGGTTTATTGCATATAGACAATCGAATTTACGCCAGCGATAAAGGCCAACAGTACCTCAATAATTTGTTATCCTTATTTTTAACCGAGGAAGAATAACGATCTACTGACCGTTACGCTACTTGGTTCAACTGCGAAACCTCCCGCAAATAATTCAATCCACCGTTTTTTCCCATTTCATATCCGGCGGTTAATCTATCAAGTTTCATCGTTAATCGGCTGACATTGAACTCAGGCGGCGGTGCTACAACCCGCACGATACAATCATCCGGCGGGTTCTCAATAAAATCTAAGCTAGCGTTGTAATCATCGCCACGGAATAACATGGCATTTAATAGTTGCGAATTGCTAGAGTTGTGACCAATTAGTCGTTCCATCATCCACTGCGACGACGCCGGCTTTTTGCGATACCCACGTTGGCGCGACAATACCACGGTAATATCTCTTGCTCCCATATTGTAGGCTTGGCGTACTGGAATTGAATCCGCGACACCGCCATCAACATAATATTCGCCATTAACGAGCGGCTGATCTCGATAAGCAAACGGGATTGCACACGTGGCCACCATTAAGTCGTGAACATTTTCGGCGGTTACTCGCATGTAATGCGCACTACCGGTTTCTACGTGAGTAATAGCGGCATACATAGGAATAGCATCGTTAAACTGCTCAGACGCTAGTGGTAACTGTTCGTTAGCGTAATTCCACAACCAATGGATATCAGTGAGATGCCCGCCGCGAAAAAAACGTACTGGACTATAAAATTCACGCTGACGTGCATATTCCAAAATCGCACGTTTACTGCGCTCAGGCTGTTGGCTGATATACCCAGCTAAATTAGTCGCGCCGGCTGAAACGCCAATTGCAAAGTCGAAGTCTTGGTAGCCAGCAAGCATTAAAGTATCAAGCACACCGCTGGCAAAAATGCCGCGCATTGCGCCGCCTTCGACGACGAGTGCGGAACGAGGAGACGTCATAGCGGACCTCCATGGGAAAGTAGAACATTACACAGAGTAGTTCTGCAGGGTAAACCTAAGATTCGGTTTACGATATTTGATAAATTTTATCGAGGTGATAGTTTTTATACAGCGTAAAACTGTCACCAGCAAGACAAAGAGGCCAATAACAAGTACCAACTACTCTCGCGTAACGACTAACTGCTTAAATAGCGGTAAATCTTGCAAGCTCTCAAAACTAGCATCCAAACCTGCCTGCTCACGTAGCGTCTCCGACTGCACAATTGCGCTCTCTAAATCTCGCAGTGCTTCGTCTACATAGCCACTCTCAGCATGTGCACAGGCGCGCTGATAGAGTGCATGACTGTTATCTGGATCAATCGATAAGGCTCGATTCGCTAAGCTTGTCGCCCATTGCGTCTGCCCCATACCTAATGCCGCATCCGCCTTGTAGGTTAATGCCTCAAGGTCATCAGGACGCACTTCTAGAATCTGATCATAGATAGCAATCTTGCTTTGTGGGCTCGCTTCTTGTGAGGCTTTTAACCACAAGGAATGGACTTCATTGGTCAATTCAATCTCTTCTTGAGTCGCTGCAATGTGACGTGATTTATGATGCAGCTCGCGCTCTAACTTATCCAAACGCGCTTCGTACGAATCGGTGATACGTTTTATTTCTTCATTAGCAAGTGTTCCCACACGATCTTTAATTTCGCGCAAGGAATTCCACCCGACCAAGACGAGCAAGGTCGACGCGCCCGCAATTAAATAAAAGAAATAAGTCACCGTATCGGTAGCATAGGCCAGCGCTTTATCTGCAACACCCAGCTCACGGTCAACCACTTTTTCAGTCAACTCAAGATGGGTATCGGCGATCATTTGCCGTAAATTTTTCACTTCATCTAGTAAATAGCGCTCAGTGAAAGCGCTATATAAAGGTGCTTGTAGTGAATTAATGGTGTCTTCTGCTTTGGCAACGCTTTGCTCATGTGTTATTGCTTCAGCTTGACCATTTACCGGCTCAGCATGAGCACGAGTCGGTAAAAGAACCAAGGCAGAAACAAACAACAGCATCGAAAGCATTAAATGCAGAGCAACTTTTATTACGCTGTTTGTTCTGCTACCCATGTATCACAATGCTCCACTAGTTGGGAATGCAAGGCTTTCACAGCCGTGCCATAGTCTTGATCAGCAACCAAAAACATCATATCAACCTGACGCATTGCTTGGTGTACCGAGAGGATATTGACGTTCGCATCTGACAGTGCCGAAGAAGCTGACTTTAATAAACCGGGCACTTTCATATCGCTACCAATCGCGCTAACGAGCGCCAGTTTTTCTACGCGAATATCTGCACCGGCGTATGCTTGCTGCAAGCGATCCATCAACCAATTAATTCGTCGCTTATTACCTTTTAGATAAAAAGTTACGGTATTGGCATTAAAGTCTTTGGTTAACACACGGACGCCAGATTCTAAAACGAGATCATTCATTTTCTGGCCGTAGCTAGAGTCTCCGACCATATCTTGATCAAAAATCTCTAAACCCCAGACATTACGTGCGCCCGCAATAATTTCGACTTTCGGCTTTTTACTACTGTAGTCATTACGAATTTCGGTACCGTTATGCTCAGGTTCAAAGGTATTTTTCACACGTAAAATAATATTTCTTTTACGCAAACCTGCTGCCGCTCGAGGGTGAATAGCTTCCATACCCAGATTCGCTAACTGATCGGCCACGTCGTAATTTGTTAAACCAATCGGCTGCACATTGTTAGCACCAACGAGCATAGGGTCGGCAGTACTCAAGTGATATTCTTTATGAATCACCGCTTCGCGCGCGCCAGTAACCGTCGCAATTTTACTGAAGGTCATTTCGCTATAGCCGCGGTCATAGGTACTCATTAAGCCTTCACGGCACTGTGTATAACCAGTAACAATTGGCATTTCAGTCGCTAAATCAACATCAGAAAATGCATAGGTAATATGCTCATCAAATGATTTTTGTGTATCTGAACGCCAATTGGTTAAATCGATAAAACGAGCATTCACATCATGCAATCGCAACAGCTGCACTGAGTTATAAGCACTGTGTGCTTCACCCATTGCACTAAGCATCTCGCGCACACGATGAAGGTGATCATCCAAATGGAAGTGGCCAAACGAACAAACGACCTCAAGGTTTTCGAGGCAGTCTTTTACGTCGGCCATGCGCCCCTGAATAAATTGATCTGCACGTTTACGCACTAGCTCGTGCTCAGAAAACATATCTGAGTTGATATCCAACATCATCTGCATGACTTCGTTTAGCTTGCCTTGCCAAGGGCGATTTTCATCCATTTCGGCAAATAGGGCGTACACCCCAGGCTCCCCAGTTTTTTTATGTTCAAGCAAAGCGTTGGTTAAACCTGAGTAAGCCGAAACCACAAAAATTCGTTGGTAATAAGACGCGGCATCTTGACTAAACGGTACTTGTTTACGCAGCCAGATATTATTTAAAACATCGTTATAGCTACTCATCGACGTGCCGCCAATTTTCTCCACGCTGTGGATATTATTGGCGACGCGATTCGTATTTTTTTCCATAATGGTCATCATTCTATTTCCTGAAATTTCTTATTGAATAAGTTGCTATCACCCTTTGCGGATGACGATTTCAGGATGTCAGTCTGTCAATGTTTCGCCGTCTAACGCGTAAACGCCATTTTCATCGTGAACTTCTTTGCCATTCAACGGTGGATTAAACACACACGCCATTTCCATATCTTCACTAGCACGCAATAGATGCTTATCGTTTTTATCTAAGATGTACAAAGTGCCAGGCTCGATCGGATAGATTTTGCCATCCGCTACGGTTTCAACTTCACCGCGTCCGCTCATGCAATACACTGACTCTAAATGATTTTGATACCAGATAGGGGTTTCGGTATTGGCAAAGATAGTAGTGATATGAAAGGAAAACCCCATATTGTCGTTTTTCAACAACATACGAACACTTTCCCAAGTGCCACCATTTATCGCGCGTTCGGAATTTTTACAATCTTTTAAGGTACGTACAATCATGTTTCTTTAGTCCTCTAAATTAAGATGCTTTTGAAATTTGCTCAGCCATTACATCGCCAATACATGCTTCCAAAATCTTGAGGCCCTTCAATAACTGATCTTCTTCAATCGTCAGCGGCGTCAGAATTTTAACCACTTGGCTATCAGAACCACTGGTTTCAATAATCAAACCGCGAGTAAATGCAAGTTCGGTGATTTTTCCCGCAACTTCACCATTTGCACATTCTAGGCCCTGCATAATGCCACGACCCTTGTGCTTCAATTGGCCACCGTGCTCTGCTTGAATTTCTTTTAAGCGACGACGAATAATGCTGGCTTTATGTTGTACTGATTTACTAAAAGTATCGTCAGCCCAATAGCACTCTAACGCGCGACGTGCCGTTACAAATGCATGGTTATTACCACGGAAAGTACCGTTATGCTCGCCCGGCGACCAAGTATCAAGTTCTTCTTTTAATAACACTAACGCAAATGGTAAGCCGTAACCGCTGAGTGATTTAGACAAGGTAATAACGTCTGGCTGAATACCAAATTCTTCAAAACTAAAGAAAGTACCACTGCGACCACAACCGGCTTGAATATCATCAACAATTAATAACATTTCATAACGCTTACATAGGTCTTGCAAGCCTTGCATCCACTCTTTACTGGCGACGTTTAACCCACCCTCACCTTGAATACACTCAACAATAACTGCAGCTGGATGGCCTAGACCTGAAGACTTATCCTTTAACGCTTTTTCGAAATACGACAGTGTATTGAAGTCACCAAGGTAACCATCAAATGGCATGAACTGCACGCCAGGTAATTCCATGCCAATCGACTTTTTGTAATAGCCATTGGCGGTAACCGCAGCAGCGCCTTGAGTCACACCATGAAAACCATTGGTAAACGAAACAACGGTTGAACGACCGGTATTCATGCGCACAATTTTCAAAGCAGCTTCAACCGCGTTAGTACCTGTAGGACCAGTAAATTGAACCTTGTAGTTCATATCACGCGGTTCAAGGATCAAGTCACGGAAGGTTTCTAAAAACGCACCCTTGGCTTCGGTATGCATATCCAAACCATGAGTAATACCGTCACTCTCAATATATTCAATGAGTGCTTCTTTAAATTTTGGATTGTTATGACCGTAATTTAACGTGCCAGCGCCACCCAGAAAGTCGATATATTCTGTGCCCTGATCATCCGTCAGGAGTGCATTTTTGGCGGTTTTAAATGTCACCGGAAATGAACGACAGTAACCACGAACGTTCGATTCAATATCTTTATAAATACCCATAAATTTTACTCCTGAAGATGTGCGCGGCTTGCCGTAGAGGTACTACCCGCAAGCGCTTTAAAAGGACCGATATGAACCAGCATTTCTGTATCATGCTGGCCACCGAAATGTTGCTCTCTGTCGAACATCACACGCGTATTTAGTGGCGCATCATTTTCTCTAGACAGCTTTTTGAACGTGTTCCACGAGGCATCGTTGCCAGTCGTGATACTCGTATGAAGATGGCGAACTCGACCTTGATGGCGAGTCAATAATTTAGAAAGCATTCTACTGGCCAACCCTTGGCCGCGAGCTTCTTCACCTACTGCTACCTGCCAAACAAACAAAGTATCTGGCTGGTCAGGCAAGAAGTAGCCCGAAACAAAACCGACCACCAAGCCTCCCTGCTCCGCAATCACACAGGTATCGCGAAAATGAGAGCACTGCAACAAGTTGCAATACATAGAATTTTCATCAAGGGGCTTACAACGACCAATCAGCTGATAGACGGTAGATCCGTCTTCTGGATTGGGCTTACGCATAGTGATAATGCTTTGTTCTGTATTCGTTATTGCGTTTTTCTGAGCCAGAGACTGGTTCATAACTTTCATCAGAGTCCGCGTACCGGTGTAGCTTTTGATCGCCCGCACCATTACGTACTCAGTCATTTGCTTAGTACACGAAACAATTTAACACTGTTGGATTTTATTTACAACACTAAACATGTATGCTTTCAACACAGCCAAATAACGCACCAGAATCATGAAAGTGTCATTTATTGGCAAAAATAACGCACAACTACGATGCAATATCACATTAAATTGGACTTTTTTCGTACAATACACGAAACAATATACATAGATGTCTATTCAATTAGACACATCAATTGAGCCGCAATGGTGATCCGAAGAGGATCAGGAGTAAGCATGACCGCAAATATTTCGTACTCTATAGATAAGAAAACCGCTAAAATACCCACTCCGCCAATTTCTAAAGCCTACAAAGACGATATGAATCGATACGATGAAGTGTTGGTATCCCTGCGCCGCATTATCCGTGCAACGGATATGCACTCGAAAAAGTTAAGTAAGATCTCTGGGCTAACATCCCCGCAACTACTGATATTGCAGACATTGCGTTTACATTCAGAGCTGACGGTGGGCGAGTTGGCGCGGAAAATTAGTCTGTCACAAGCAACCGTGACCACCATTATTGATCGCTTAGAAAAGCGTAATTTTGTGAAACGCGAACGCGGTAGCGTCGATAAACGCAAAGTATTTGTCTATCTCACTCCAGAAGCAGACACAGCGTTGTTAAATGCACCCAAGCCCCTGCAAGAAAGCTTTGTGCAACAATTCCAAGATCTGCGCGACTGGGAACAAACTATGATACTCGCGGCTCTTGAACGAGTAGCGCATATGATGGATGCCCAACATATTGATGCATCCCCTGTGCTTGATCTCGGTCAGCTAGACCGAATTGATCCGAGTCATTAAGTGAGCCAACCTGCTTGCATTAACATCTTTGCTCGCCGAGGTGAAAGCCAAGGCGAGCAGTTACAACAAGTTCCGTTATAATCCTATCCACTGATTTTATTCAGTACCCACGTTAATTTGGGCGTGGAAGCCAGAGGGGTATTCCTTCTCCTATGGACGTATTACCTGCCCGCTACTGTTTTCTAATGGAGAATTCTATGACCGACGTCGTTATTGTTGCCGCTACGCGCACCGCTATTGGGTCTTTCGGCGGCTCACTCGCCGGTATTCAGGCGACCGATTTAGGTGCTTTGGTAATACGAGCGTTAATGGAAAAAACCGGCATTGCTGGTGAAGAGGTCAACGAAGTATTAATGGGCCAAGTGCTCACCGCTGGAGCTGGGCAAAACCCCGCACGCCAAGCGGCAATTAAGGCTGGGTTGCCAGCAACAACCTCAGCAATGACGATTAACAAGGTATGCGGCTCGGGCTTAAAAGCATTGCACCTCGCAGCACAAGCCATTGCTTGTGGTGATGCCGACCTGATTATTGCTGGCGGCCAAGAATCCATGTCGAATGCGCCTCACGCTCTACCAAACTCACGTGATGGTCAGCGCATGGGCCCTTGGACTATGGTTGATACTATGATTGTGGATGGCTTGTGGGATGCATTCAACGATTACCATATGGGTATCACCGCAGAAAACATTGCCTGCGAATATGATATTAGCCGTGAAGAACAAGACGCTTTTGCCGCGGCCTCGCAGAGCAAAGCATTGGCCGCCATTGAGGCCGGTCGCTTTGTTGATGAAATCACCCCCATCTCGATTCCACAGCGTAAAGGCGACCCTATCATTTTCGCCACCGACGAAGGCCCACGCGCTGGCATCACCGCAGAGAAGCTTGGCGGTATGCGTCCAGCCTTCAAAAAAGACGGCACAGTAACCGCAGGTAACGCATCGTCACTCAATGACGGAGCCGCTGCGGTAATGCTCGCCAGCAAAGAAAAAGCAGAAGCACTGGGGTTGCCGATTTTAGCGACCATCAAGGCTTACGCTAACGCCGGTGTTGACCCGAAAGTCATGGGCACAGGCCCAATTCCGGCCACGAAAAAATGCTTACAAAAAGCCGGTTGGAGCGTGAGCGATTTAGACCTCATCGAAGCAAACGAAGCCTTTGCGGTACAAGCCTTATCAGTGAACAAAGGTTTGGAATGGGATGCTGAAAAAATTAACGTTAACGGCGGCGCTATTGCCCTTGGCCACCCAATTGGTGCGTCAGGCTGCCGTATTCTCGTAACCTTACTGCACGAAATGATTCGTCGCGATGCACACAAAGGCCTAGCCACTTTATGCATCGGTGGTGGTATGGGTGTGTCGTTAGCAATCGAGCGCTAAACGGCTCATTGCATCACTATAAAACGGGGCATAATGCCCCGTTTTTATTAGCCACTCATTAACCTAACTCAGCTCAACAAACTTCACGTTTACTGTGGCAGTTTTCTTCAATGCCTCTTAAGCTGAGTGAATCAAAATTCCACGCGAAGGACAGCTTTATGACTTCTGCTTACACCGTGCCCGGTCAGATGATGACCCAGCCTTTGATTATTTCTGATTTACTCGAATATGCAGCGATGCATCACGGTTCGCACGGGATTGTTAGCCGACGTTTAGAAGGCGATATTCATCAATATACGTATCGCGATGCCTTAGCTCGCAGTAAGCAGTTAGCCAATGCATTAATCGCGATGGGTGTTCAGCCTGGTGACAGAGTGGCGACACTGGCGTGGAATGGCTATCGCCATTTTGAGTGCTACTACGGGATATCCGGTATTGGTGCTATCTGTCATACCGTAAATCCACGTTTATACAGCGAACAAATTGAATACATCATTCAACACGCTGAAGACTGCTACGTGTTTTTAGATGCTTGTTTTGCTCCATTACTAGAAACCATTGCTGACAAGCTTACATCAGTGAAGGGCTTCATCTTGATGATCGATGAAGACAAGATGCCGCCAACAACACTACCCAACGCGCAAAACTACGAAACCTTACTAGCCGCAAACAGCAGCGAATATATATGGCCGCGTTTAGACCACGATAGCGCCGCCTGCTTATGCTACACGTCCGGCACGACTGGCAACCCTAAAGGGGTTTTATACTCACAAGGATCTACCGTGTTACATGCGTATGCGAGTCGTAACCCTGATGCATTATGCGTAGGTGCCGACAGTGTCGTCATGCCTGTGGTGCCCATGTACCACGTATGCGCATGGGGGATGCCTTATATCGCACCAATGTCCGGCGCAACGTTAGTACTGCCAGGCGAAGGCATGGATGGCCCCGACCTATACGAGCTAATTAATTACGCCAAAGTCGATTTAATGCTCGGTGTGCCGACTATTTGGTTGCGTTTAGTCGATTATTTAAAAGCTAATAAACTCAGCATTCCGTCGGTTAAAACCGTTGGTGTTGGCGGCTCTGCCTCGCCACGTTCACTGGTTGAAACCTTAGATAAAGATTTTGGCATTTATTTATTGCCGATTTGGGGCATGACAGAAACCTCACCATTGGCAACACTAGGTGCACCGACAAAAGCCATGCAGTCGATGACCGATGATGAACGCTATCGCTTGCAAACCACCGCCGGTAAGCCGATGTTTGGTTTTGAAATGGAAATATTTAATGACGACGATGAACCGCAACCACACGATGGTAAAAGTCGCGGCTATTTACGCGTACGCGGCCCTTGGGTATTGAGCAGCTACTACAAAGTAGATAAAGCCGACTCTTTTTTCATTGATGCGAATGGAAAGTCTTGGTTCGATACTGGCGATATTGCCGTGATTGATGCCAATAGTTATTTGCAAATTGTGGACCGCGCCAAAGACGTGGTGAAGTCTGGCGGAGAATGGATTTCTAGTATTGATCTAGAGAATGCCGCCGTTGGTCATCCATGCGTGAAGGAAGCTTGCGTCATTGGCGTACGGCATAAAAAATGGGACGAACGACCACTACTATTTTTAATCAAAACCGACGATGGCGATGTCAGCAAAGAAGAAATTTATACTTTCTTAGAACAGCACGTGGCGAAATGGTGGTTACCGGATGATATTTTATTTGTCGATGAACTACCGCATACCGCAACAGGCAAGCTGCAAAAACGAACCCTGCGAGATGAATACATCGACTATTTAATTAAAGATTAACATCCGTCGTTTTAGTAAAAGCTACTAGAGATCATTCGACCTCTGGTAGCCGCACTGCCATCCAGCTTCCTGCGACGCCCATCACCGACAAAATCAAAATAACGCCGCTTAAACCGATAATGGGGGTCAAGCTTCCAACGCCCCCAACAAGTAACAAAACCACACCAATAATGGTATTACTGATGGACACATAATCGGTACGTTGATTACCCTCTGCCATATTCACGACATAGGTTTTACGCCCCAACCGCACGCCTTGATGGGCAACGCTTAAGACAAAATACAAGCCCGGCAATAACCACAAACTTGCTAGCCAAGGTTGTGCTAGCGACTCGCATGCCACGACGAGCAAGCCAACAAGTGCCGCCATCAAACCTGATGAAATCATCACACGACGACTAGAAGTATCGGCGAAACGCCCCCAAAACGGCCCAGAAAACAAACTCGCAGCACCACTCGCCATCAAAAATAACGCCATAATACCGATACTTGCGCCGATATTTTGTTGCGCCATTACAACGATAAAAGGTGCGCTTAATGCAGAGCACAATAATAATGAGCGGGTTAATACAAAGTGGCGAAAGCGTACATCTGTTTGCATAAGCGATAAGCGCTTAAACGCTTGCAAAAGACCATTGCGTCCGCCATCAACTTCACCTGCCTGCTCCTCCACACCCGCATAAACTATGGCTGCTAGCCCCCACAAAATTGCAGCACCAACAAAACCTAAGACATACATACCGACGTCAGAGTTCTCACTAAAGCCTAATGCCAAGGCCGCGCCCATCGCCAGCGTAATTAAGCCTGCACCACTTGCCGACCAGCCATTCAAACTGCCACGCTGCGACTTAGGAATGGTTTTACCCAGCACATCTTTCGATGCAACAGAATTTAATCCACGAGCCAAACTAAAGATCACCAATAAGCCAATCACCAGCCAACCGGCCAAGCTGCCTTCCAGTCGCCAAGCGACCAAAGCAATACCGAGGACGGCCATCGCTTGCAATATACTACCGACCACCCAAACCCACTTTCTCACCGGCATTCTTCTTATAACGCTAGCGATTGCTAATTGCGGCAGTAAAGATCCCGATTCGCGAATAGGCACTAACCACCCCAACAAATAAGCCGGTGCACCAATGGTTTGCATCACCCAAGGTAACGTGATTTTTGGATTAATGAGCGCATCGCCCAGTTTCGATAGGAATAAACTGAGTAACATTTTAATAAAGTTACCCGGCGCTTCTTTGCACGCTTCGGTTCCCATTGTTTCGCAAGCGCGTGCATCCTCTTCATTAACGAGCTTTTCATATAGCTGCGACGACAATGATTTATTCGCCATGTTTTACCTACTCGTTGTTAATTTAGATCAGAGTTTACCTGTTTTCGACTAGATTTTGCGCCCATAAAAAAACCACCCGAAGGTGGTTGCTTTATGGTGCATGCGGTTTTATGAATGCTTTTGCATGAAGGCTTTCACTTGCGGAGCAATGCTTTCACGGTACTTTCGACCATTGAAAATACCATAGTGACCGACGCCCGGCTCTTCCAGATGTACTTTTTTAGTCTTCGGAATTGAACTGCAAAGTTCAAGGGCACAAGACGTTTGACCTCTGCCGGTGATATCGTCCAACTCGCCTTCAATTGTCATTAACGCCATGTTTTTAATATCTTTCAGGTCAATAGGCTCGCCACGATATTCCATCGTGCCTTTTGCTAATTTCTGATCAATAAACACTTTACGAATCGTATCCAGATAATATTTAGCCGGCATATCCATCACCGCTAAGTACTCGTTATAAAATTCGCGATGCGCTTCAGCACTCTCGCCATCACCTTTAATTAAGTCGTTATAAAATTTAAAGTGCTTATTGACATGGTTATCCATATTCATCGACATAAAGCCCGACAGTTGAATAAAACCCGGATAAACCATCTGCCCTTTACCAACAAATTCCTGAGGAACGCGGCAAATTACATTGTCTTCAAACCACTCTAAATCTTTACCACCAGCATAATCGTTTACTTCCGTAGGACTGATGCGGACGTCAATTGGGCCGCCCATTAGGGTCATAGTTTTAGGTAAATTTTCGTCTCCGCGCTTAGACATCACACTGGCGGCAACCAAAGCCGGAACGCATGGCTGACAAACGGCCAATACGTGGGTATCTGGACCTAAATGAGCCATAAACTCCATCAGATACTGAACATAATCATCAAAGCTAAATTCACCCTCAATCCGCGGAACATCGCGAGCATTTTTCCAATCGGTAATGTACACCTCATGATCCGGCAAAAACTCTCTAACCGTACCACGCAACAAGGTTGCGAAGTGCCCAGATAGAGGCGCCATGATCAATACTTTGGGATGTTTCAAACCACGCGCTCGGCGGCGGAAATGCACTAAATTGCAATACGGTTTCTCAACTGCATTGACATATTCTATGCCGACCTCTCGCCCATCTATTTCAGTGGTGTCTAAAAACCATTCTGGCTTTTCGTAGTAATCAGTTAAACGCTCAACGAGTTCCATTGATGCTCTGAATGTACGGAGAAACCAAGATGAATTTAACGGGCTTAAAGGAAAGTAAAACATCTGCCGCGATTGTCGTGCCATTACATGCATAGGACGCATGACATTCATTATCTGTGCGTTAATTTTATAAAGCATGGGGCACCACCTGTTGCTGAAAAGACCTAAGGCCTCTGATATTCCTGTAATGATTCTGAGCTTAGCGCATTCACGGCACTTTGCGCTCGAATCTCTGCTTCGACGCCAAATCCTGTTCGACGTTCTTGACGATTTGTTTCACACCCTTGTAACACTGAGACAAAAGTAGTCACAGCCAATCTCATCATGGCCTGTATTGCCAACCGAATGGCACTATTAGCCATGCATTCAATGAGTATTTCTTCTATCCTGTTATCTAAACAATAATTAAGAAACCACTATGACTCACCCAGATAAGCAAAGCGACCAGCGCTTTAGTACATTTGCAGAATTCTACCCCTACTACTTAGCCGAACATGGCAATCCAATCTGCCGCGGACTGCATTATGTCGGTTCAGCAATTGCCTTGGGAGTGCTGCTGTACTGCCTTGTAAGCGGTAATTACATAATGCTGCCATTAACATTACTAGCAGGCTATGGCTTTGCTTGGATTGGCCACTTTTTCTTTGAACACAATCGTCCTGCGACGTTCATTTATCCACGCTGGAGCTTTATTGGGGATTGGGTAATGTTAAAAGACTTTTTGACAGGCCAATTACCCAAAAAATTAGCAGCCTTTAAAGCACCGCCACGCGATTAAGCGGGCGGGGCATTTAATTGCTAACGCATGTCCGCAATATTTAGGGAGTTGGCGCGAATCTAAAAATTTAGTGGCGAGAAATCCTATCAAGCGATAGCTGAAAGGAACCAAAGCTTAACTCTCCACGAGATTGCATACGGAGCATCAACCACCAGACGATGCCACCGGCCAATAAATTTCCCAAAGCAGCACCAATTAGCAAACCGCGTACACCATCCAGTTGTAAACCAATAACAGCGCCCAACACATAAAACACAAATAGCCTTACCGTGTTTAACACCATCGAAATCACGGTTCTTTGCAATGAGTTCAAGGCCGCGTTTACACACAACACTATCCCCATACCTATGTAACCCAAAGGCAACCAGTGTAAGTACATAACGGTAACTTTCACCACCTCAGCATCCTCCGAAAAGAGCTGCGCTAGCGGTTCTGCTACTAGCCATAACACAGCGCAAATACTGAGTTGCGCGATAACAACTAATCGCAGGCTGTAATTCATAACCAACCAAATACGATCATCATTACCAGCCGCATGATTCTGAGCGATAAAGGCCGGAAGCGTCGCCGTCAGGGCTAAAACTAACGACAAGAGGAAAGAGTCAAAGCGCATACCAACGCCAAAACCGGCAACAGCTGCCTCGCCCGAATTAGCAATCATAGAGAGCAAGATGGCACCAGCCACAGGTACTAGTAGATTGGTGATCATTGCTGGAATTCCCAGCTCAAGCAGCCGTCGCCACAAGGCCAGCATTTGTTTCAGTGTTAACTCCACAAACGACACATAACCTTGGCGAATTTGTTGCTGCATAATGACACCTAAAACAATGGCCCAGCAAATCCCGCTTGCCAAAGATGCACCGCCAATGCCCATTGCAGGAATCGGCCCCAAACCAAAAATAAGCAATGGATCAAGCATGGCATTGAGCATAGCGGCGGCCAACATCATCAAGGACGGTAACTTAGTGTTGCCCATTGCTCGCAACGAGGCATTTTGCATCATGAGCGCCAGCAGAAGAATCGATCCCGGCCACCAATACACCATGTACGCCCATATTTCTGGCAACAACTCGGCATCGGCACCCATCGCCCTAAACAAAGCATCATGATTGAGTACTCCAATAAGCCAAAGCACTGTACCCAAAACAAAACTCAACATTAGACCGGAGGTTAGCGCCCGTCGCAGGCTCAGTGTGTCGTCAACGCCCACTGCTCTAGCGATCAATGCCGACAACGCTATGCCTAAGCCAATCGCCATATTGCTGATCACCATAGTCACTGGCTGAGCAAAACTGACGGCTGCCAGACTTGTCGTACCGAGCAAGCTAACAAACCACGCATCGACGAGACTGAAGAACATCATCGCCAAAATACCAATAATCATTGGGCGTGTGAGTTGATGCAACGTAGCCGCAATTGGCCCACCTAGAATAGCGTTTCTCAAAGTTTGGCTTACCTTGTTATTTTAAAAGCGTTTACACAACCGGCTGGATGACCCTACTTTATATGATCTTGCGACTGATCGAGTGACGCAATTAGATCACCACAGGTAATTCTTTGTCCCTTTTATGTAACCCCTCCTCCCAAGCCATCAGATGTGATCTATCTTTTAACTATTATTCTTATCAGCTCGTCCGGAGACACTCATGAAGTGGTTCACCCCCATGCTGTGCATGCTCAGTATCAATAGCATCTGTCACGCCGATACTATTACTATCAGGGCCGATGAATGGTTCCCAGTAAATGGCGATCCGCAAGCCGAACATCGCGGCTATATGATTGATATAGCTACAAAAATCTGGGAATCTCACGGACATAGCGTCGATTACCAGATCATGCCATGGGAGCGTGCAATCGAAGAAACACGTTCTGGGCAAGTCGACTGTATTGTCGGTGCTTATGTCGAAGATGCGCCCGATTTCGTCTTCCCATCATCCGCATTGGGGATGGACGAAAGCCATTTCTTTAGCCTTAGTAAAAACAATTGGAAGTTCCACGGCATCAACTCCTTGAAACAAGTGCGCCTAGGCGTTGTCGGCGGCTATGCCTACGATGAAGGCCCGCTTGATGCCTACATAGAAAAATATGAAAACAGCAGTCGCGTACAAATAATGAAGGGCAATAACGCCCTAGAGCAAAACATCAAAAAACTGATATCTGGGCGTATAGATTCGATTGTTGAATCACCCATGGTAATGAAAGCCAAACTCAAGAAAATGGGTCTTCATCTAGACATTCAAGACGTAGGAACCATTGGCGATCCAACCCCAATGTACATAGCCTGCTCGCCGCAAAATCCAAATTCGAAAGAGTACGTTGAGCTATTATCAGCAGGCATAGACGAGCTGAGAATAAATGGCGAACTGCACAAGATCCTCAGCCACTACGATATCGACGATTGGGAAGTATCCATTGTTAGTAACAACAAATAGATCTGCATGAACTTTTTCTGTGCATAGCATTCCAACTGCGGTCGCAATTTTGACCGCAGACGCCATCAAACCCTCCCCAAGGCCCATGGTTGCACTTGTAACAGTGGATGGTTATTCTGCGCCCACATATTTTTACGCGCAGAGAGGAAGCTATGCTGAAGCAAACAACCCTACTGGCTGCCCTATTGGCAACTCCGTTCGCCGTCATGGCTGCTGAAGAACAAGGACCTTGGACTGGTGCCGCAGAACTTGGAACTATTTTCACCTCAGGCAACACCGAAACCCAAAGTATCAATGGTAACTTCGGCGTAAAACACGACGGTGAAGTATGGGATTCGGAACTTAAGCTACAAGCTTTAACCAGTAAGGAAGACGGTACAACATCGAAAGAAAAGTACAGCGGCCTAGTGCAGTTCGATCGCAACTACACTGAGCACTCTTACTTGGCCATTGTCGCTCAGCAAGAACGCGCGCGCTTTAGTGGTTATACTTATCAGTCGACCATATCAGCTGGTTACGGTTATCGTATTATCAATGAAGATAATATGGAGCTGGATGCTGAAATCGGTCCTGGTTACCGTCGTGACAAGCTCGAAGCAACGGATGAAATCCAAGAAGAAGCTATTGGTCGTTTCGCACTGAGCTACAATTGGACCATTCGTGAAGGCGTTAAATTCGTTGAGTTATTTTCAGTAGAATCTGGCGACAGCAACACCATCTACAAGTCAGAAACCGGTTTACAAAGCCAAATCAATGGCAGTCTTGCCACTAAGCTGACCTACAAAGTGAAGTACGTTGAAGAAGTACCAGCCGACAAAGAAAACACCGACAGCGAATTTGGTGTGACACTGGTTTACAGCTTCTAAGCAAAATCCCAGTTGTTGGGTTTTCACCGAAACTGAACACAAAAAAGGCCGACATCAATGTCGGCCTTTTTTTGTTGCTGTTCGATTAATCCGCTTTCTCGTCCTCATCACAATCCTCTTCATTCATGAAGCGCTCTTCATCGTGATGTCGCCATTTTTTCTCTTGTTTTTCCTTTTGCACTTGCCATTGAACTTTCTGTTCATCCGTTAGCACAGCGGTTATTTGCTCATTAAATAGGGCCCGTTGGGCATCATGCTGCGCTTTGTCGCCTGGCCATTCTGGCGCAGGATTGCTGGCCATTTTCGCCGCTAACTGCTGACGTTGTGTATCGCTAAGATTTAAATCACGGCTCAGGCGATCCAACAGACTTGCCTGCATACGCGCATGTCGCTCTTTGATCTGCGCCTGAGCTTGTTCTTTTTGCTCCGGCGTTAGTACCGCGTTCATTTCGTCATGCATGGCTTGCTGTAACTGGCGACGCTCGTCGCGTGTTTCGCTGCGCTTTTCTTCCGAAGTACGCAACTCGCTGAATTTATTGCGATAACGGTCTTCGATGTCATCAATACGCTCTTCTTGCTCATCGGTTAGATTGAGTGACTCTTGCCAATCCATTTCGCGATGTTTACCCTCAAAACCCCAAGCTTGAGTTGTCGTTAGCAATACGCTACAAGCAAACAAACTCAAGGTACGTGTTGTACGTGTCATCATATTTTTCATGGGTCATTCCTCTGGCAAGCCAGTTCGTGTTGTCTGAGGTTATACTACTGATATTGAGCCAAAGTTGTGTCCGGCTTTGAAAAGAATTGTCACTCGTGCCTGCGCTCGAAGACTCACTAGCGGCGGAAAGGGTTATGGATCAAGACGACGAGTTATTTTTACAAGAGATGCAGGGCGTAGAGCGCATTCAAATTCGAGAGAAAGTGACTCTACGCAAAACACCATTAGTCGGCGATGCAGAGGCGCGCCGCCAAGCAGCCCTCGACGAAACTCATGCGCTGAAACGCGACCCAAATCATCTGAGTACAACAGACGTGGTTCGTATTGGCCCACATGATGTGGTCGGCTTCAAACGCCCTGGTATACAGGACGGCGTTTTTCGTAAGCTGCGTCTGGGTAAGTACGATATTGAGGCACGCTTGGATTTACATCGCCGAACCATAGAGCAAGCACGCCAAGAGGTGTTTCGATTTGTGCGCGACTGTTTGGCTGCCGATATTCGTAGCGTGCTCATATTACCGGGCAAAGGCGACCGCAGTATTGGCGATCCAGCGGTACTGAAGAGCTATTTAGCGCATTGGCTGGAAGACTTAGACGACGTCCAAGGGTATCACACAGCTCAACCTCATCATGGCGGTAGCGGCGCTTTTTATGTACTGCTACGCAAAAGTGATCGTAAGAAGCAGTTAGCTCGGGAGCAATTTAGCAAAGGGCGAATCTAGCCCTTTGCTTAATAGTCTCAGTTACCATTCTCGCGTGCTATTTGGGCATCCAGTTCAGCAATACCTTCCGCCATTAGGGCATGGCAACGCTCTGCCAAAGCTTTCACATCGTCTTTGGTCATGCCTTCAGTACTGATTGGCTCTAAGTACTTAGCTAACGCACGTCCAGATTTCCAACGACCAAGATCTATATTCTTATGGGTGCTGCTGTAACAAATAGGCACCACAGGGATACCCGCTTCAATCGCTAGAACAAAAGCACCACTTTTAAATGGCAATAAACCTTTGCCTCGACTGCGAGTTCCTTCCGGGAAAATATACAGTGCGCAAGCACGTTTATTTACTAGGTTGGCGACGGTAGCCATGGTTTCCCATGCTTTGCTTTTGTTGCCACGGTCGATAAATATATTCCGCGCCAACCAAAACAGCAGCCCAAACACTGGGATGTACATCAAATCCTTCTTACCCAAAATAGCGATATTGCCGGGTAATAAACCTGGGTAGATAAATACATCCAAACTATCTTGATGATTTGCCAAATACACAGCTTGACCATTCCCCACAGGAGACTCATTCAAGCCTGTCATTCGCACGCCCAGAATATAGCGGCCCCACGAAAATAACTTAGCGCAATCGCGGGTATTGTTGGGATGAAAAGGTCGAACGATGCATAGCAACAAACCCGCAGTACAACCCAAAATAAAATACGGAATTAATAAAGCGGCACGCAGCGCAGGTAACATAGGACTCTCTATACCTAGAACAATAGGATTTGCATTGTTGGGACAATAGACCGGATCAGCAAGGTGCTGATCCGTCATTACTCAGTGCCTTAAATGCAAATACCCTAATGCACTCAAGTACGTTTATTAAAACTTAATTACCTTAAGAATAGCTGATACGCCGTATTCTCGGTTTCATCCCAATAACCGTAGCCTAGCTCTTCCAGATAGCCATGCAATTGATCGCGCTTGTCGTCAGTAACTTGCAAGCCCACCAGCACACGACCAAACGCGGCCCCGTGATTGCGATAATGAAACAACGAAATATTAAATTTCTTACCTAACTTGCGTAAAAAATTCAGCAAAGCCCCCGGACGCTCAGGAAACTCAAAGCGATAGACACGCTCATCAGTGACTGCCGCTGGCGCATGACCGCCGACCATATGGCGAATATGATATTTAGCAATTTCGTTATCGGTAATATCAAGCACTGGGTAGTCGTCGCCATGCAGCTCAGCCAGCAGAGCATCACGAGCACCGACTTCTGCACCAACTTTTACACCCACATAGATCTGCGCTTTGCCTTCATCAGCGAAGCGATAATTAAATTCTGTGATCGGGCGCTTACCAAGCAAGCTGCAAAAACGCTGAAAGCTACCCGGCTCTTCCGGAATCGTAACCGCCAAAATGACTTCGCGACCTTCACCGATTTCAGCCACTTCAGAAATATAACGCAGGCGATCAAAGTTCATATTGGCACCACTCATGATGGTGACTAGATTTTGATCACGACACTGTTCGCGCTCAACGTACTTCTTCAGTCCAGCTAAGGCTAAAGCGCCGGCAGGCTCACAGATGGCGCGGGTATCATCGAAAATATCTTTAATCGCCGCACAGATCTCATCCGGCGTACAGGTGATGACTTCATCAACATGATCTTTGCAAACTTCCCATGTGTGCTTACCGATTTGAGCGACAGCGACGCCATCAGCAAAAATACCAACCTGTGGCAAAACTACTCGATCTTTCGCCGCAAGGGCTGCCGCTAAGCATGCCGATTCGGTGCTTTCGACAGCAACGATACGAACTTGCGGTGCTAGTGCTTTTACAAAAGCGGCAATACCCGCACACAGGCCACCACCACCTACCGGAATAAAAATGGCATCAGGGGCTGTACTTAGCTGACGCAGAATCTCCATTCCTACGGTACCTTGGCCAGCAATGATATCGGGATCATCATACGGGTGGATGTAGGTGTAGCCTTTCTCCTCCACCAGCTTTTGCGAGTGCGCTAACGCTTCATCAAACGAATCGCCAAAAAGAACAACCTTAGCGCCACGGGCTTTTACCGACATCACTTTGATTTCGGGTGTCGTACGCGGCATAACAATAATGGCCTTAATGCCAAGCTCTTTCGCTGCTAATGCTAAGCCTTGCGCATGGTTGCCCGCGCTGGCAGCGATCACACCGGCGGCTTTTTCCGCATCGGTTAATTGCACCACCTTGTTGTAAGCACCGCGCAACTTAAACGAGTACACTGGCTGCTTATCTTCACGCTTGACCCAAATTTGATTACCCAATCGCTCACTTAAGAAGTTAGCGACATGCAAGGGGGACTCTATGGCGACATCATAGACGCGCGCTGCGAGTATTTTTTTGAGGTAATCGTTCAACATACGGGTATCCAATGCGGAGAGAGCCAAAAATGTAATACGCAAGGCGCGCATTGTAACGCATCAATGCATATAATTCGCCGTATCCTTACTTAACTCAGTGACCCACCATGACCCAAGACGAACTGAAACGCGCCGTTGGCCAAGCCGCGGTCGATCTCATCAAACCCCAACTCGACGACAACAGCATTGTCGGTGTAGGTACTGGCTCTACTGCCAACTGTTTCATCGATGCTCTGGCCAGCATCAAACACTTGTTTGATGGCGCGGTTGCTAGCTCCGAAGCGTCAGCACAGCGTCTGCGTGATCATGGTATTCACGTGTACGATCTAAATGCTGTGGACAGCCTTGATGTTTACATTGATGGCGCTGATGAGATCAATGATCGCCTTGAAATGATCAAAGGTGGTGGTGCGGCACTGACGCGTGAAAAGATCGTTGCCGCGGTGGCAAAACAATTTATCTGCGTCGCCGATGAAACAAAACTGGTGGGTTTGATGGGCACTTTTCCACTACCGGTCGAAGTTATTCCAATGGCGCGTTCATATGTGGCGCGCGAATTGGTCAAACTGGGCGGTGACCCAACTTGGCGTGAAGGCGTAATTACCGACAACGGCAATGTCATTTTAGATGTGTACAACATGCACATCAGTTCACCCGCTGACTTGGAAACCCGCATCAACCAAATTACCGGTGTTGTCACCAATGGTTTGTTTGCTCTGCATCCAGCGGATGTATTGCTCCTAGGAACTCAAGATGGCGTTAAAACCATTCGTGGCGCATAACCCGACCCTATGTTGAAAACATGCTACGGATGGCTTTGGCGTTTTCTTCTTGCCCTGCTGGTACTTGCAGCACTCGCAGGCGCAGGGCTGTTTTTTTTACCCTCGCTATTACAGCCCATGCTCAACCAAATACTGCCGCTGTTGTTGCGCGACAGCGTGGGCCCGAATAGCGAGTTGCACGTCGACCACGTTGGCTGGCGCAATATCAATATTGATCATTTGCGCTTAATGCCAGACGCCAACACCCAAATAGATATCAGTAATCTTCAGCTAAATTATGATCCAAAAGACCTGTTACTCGGGCAGCTAGACAGCCTCACCATCGAACGCGTCCTTGTTAATTTATCGGATCAAACGAGCAAAGACCTACCCGATGCAGCCAGTGTAAACACAGATGGCTTAGCGACAGCACAGACGATTGAACTGCCTCTTCTCGCCGACCTAATGGCATTGCCACTGAAACGCATCGACGCACCGAATATCATTATTCAGCACCCGCAGGTCAGCGCTACATTATCTGCCACACTGACACCTGAACTGTGGCGCGTTAATGGTGATACTCAGCTAAACGACCTGCCTTTACCTTGGCAAATCGAATTACAGCTCCAACAATCCGGCGACTTACTGCTAATGGTGTCCGAGAGCGAAATTCTCCTGGCTCAGCTTTATGGTCACTTAGAGCAGAATGACAGCGAAAGTCATCTAACACTCGATCAGCGCACCGATGCTTCCGCCCTAAGCAAGCGTCTCCCCGCGCTCGCCGATTTACCCTTGGCATTGAGCAATCTGCATCTAAGTGCCGATATTCGCAGCCCGAACACCGTACGCATCCCCAATGATCTCATTGTTCAATTGAAAGCGGATATTCAAAGCGATGCCTTGGCACTGAACGAAAACACTCAAATGGCCGCGACCCAACTCACTGTCAGTATTGATAAAGCAAGTGCTGCAGACGACTGGGTGATTGATGCGGATAGCGCGCAACTGAATCTTTTAATGAAAGTAGCCGATGATGATTGGACACTCACAGCAGGCCCACTCAACATCAGCTCACGCTGCAATGCAGCACTCAACGAATGCCAACTCAACAGCAAAATCAACACTGCCGTTAAAGGCCCTGCCAGCATGCAGATATCCTTGTTGCCCGAGTTGAAATGGCAGCAAGCCACAGGCATCAGCGGCACACTGCCGTTATCAATCAAAGGCACTCAACCCGAAAATTTAAACGCCGAACCGCCCATTCCACGTGCCGCGCTGCAAGCCGATGGCAGGCTCGAATTTAACATGAGCAACGACGGACACTGGCAAGTGACCAGCACCGACGGCATTCAGCCACATCTTATTCTAGGGCCTTATCTCGGCTGGCAGACACAGCCATTGAGCCTAACTCTACTGCCGAATTTGAACGTCCATGGTTTCACCGATGAACGCGGCCTACCTGTGATCGACGCAGAATCGCTCTCGGTAGAAATTGCTGCCTTCGATGTAAGCCAAGGAGACCGTGTCCTACACTTTAAACGCAATGAAATTAGCTGTGAACCTGATCGCCTGAGCAGCCTAATGTTGCTCGATCAGCTGTTAGGTAATTGCGAAATGAAACTCCGTTTAGGCAAATCCAAGTGGGATCTATGGCCAATTCCCGATATGCAAATTAATGGGCCGATTGCCATTACCTACAACCCAACTCGCCAACGCATACTGGCCGACCTAAAACTCAGCGCCGCTAAGAAGCAGTTCAACCTGCGCACTCACATAGAACATGACTTGCTGCAAGGTACTGGCAGTATGCAATGGCACCTAAACGATGCGCCGCTTGATTGGGGCAAGCTCGGCTTAGATGACATGGCTAATCTAACCAAAGTACAACTGCTCGGTGGTTTACTGTCTGGTCAGGGCTGGATCGACTGGCAAGGGCCCAATGCCGAAAATCCAGACGCCGAGTGGAATATAACCCCCGATACCATGCTGCGAGCCGATGGCTTTAATGCCCTGTACGACAACAGCATGGCGCTGGAAGAATGGAATGCCATGCTCGCCCTACGCAGACCACAGGGAGGCGACTACCTGTTGGACGCTCAAGTATCTGGGGGCAAACTGGATAACGGTATCGCCCTTAAAAACATACTCGCACGTAGCCAAACTCGCATTCCTGCCGACTTCTCCTACGCCTTGGTCGACATCTACGAAATGCACACCGACATACTCGGTGGCCGCGTTTACACCCCATTGATTCGCTACGACAGCCGTAAAGAAATCAACGCATTCGGTATACGCTTAGATCATATTCAACTGAGTGAACTGGCCAAACTCGAAGCAGACTCTGGCATCAATGCCTCCGGTGTTTTAGACGGCATGCTACCAATCGTACTTACCCCCGAAGGTCCCATGGTGCCGGGCGGCAACTTATTCGCTCGTGATCCCGGTGGCATTATTCAATACCGCAGCAGCGCTGGCGAAGCCCTAAAAAGCAGCGACCAAACCGTCGGCATGGCCATGAACTTACTCGACAACTTCCTCTACAATCAGCTCGAATCTGGCATTCAGTATCAACCTGATGGCAGCCTCAATATCGCTCTGCAGTTTCAAGGCAAAAATCCTGACTTCTTCGGCGGCCAAGCAACACATTTGAACATTAATTTGGATTATAACTTGCTGGATTTGTTGGAGAGCTTGCGGATTACCAACGAAGTGGTGGAGAAGGTCGAAGCGAAATATCGGTAAGGGTTTTAGAACACTGGATACGAATGATGTTGTAGGAGGGAGTCGACGAACGTTTTTTGTTCGTACTCCCGATTATTGTTTTGCGCCGTATTCGGCACTGCTCGCTGGCGCTCCCTGAGTACCTCCTACGGAAAACATACATTTCGTATTAACAAAAAGAACCGCAGCGTCAGCCGCAAAACCTCGCCAACACCCGCCACCTTGTCATAAATCCGTAACATTCCAACTTCAAACTGCCCCCATCGACACTTCTATGCAGAATCTATAGTCGAAAGCAGGCTACAATCGGGGTTTTATGTTAACTCGACCCGCCCAGCTAGGAGATCCACCATGGCTTTTAACGATGCTCAACGCTTCTTTCCAGAAACGCGCTTGCGCCGTATGCGTCGCGATGATTTTTCACGTCGTTTGATGCGCGAAACTCAGCTGACGGTGGATAGCCTGATTTATCCGATGTTTGTGGTTGAGGGTCACCAAGAGCGTGAGCCGATACCTTCGATGCCGGGTATTGAACGAGTGTCGATTGATTTATTGGTCGCTGAAGCTAAACATTTATACAAGCTTGGTGTGCCTGCGATCGCGCTATTTCCGGTAACACCTGCCAGCGCCAAGTCGTTAATGGCGGAAGAAGCCTTTAATCCAAACGGCTTAGCGCAACGAGCTGTGCGTGCGATTAAAGATGCAGTCCCAGAAATGGGCGTGATTACGGATGTAGCGCTTGATCCGTTCACTACTCATGGTCAAGACGGCATCATTGATGAAAACGGTTATGTGTTGAATGACCGCACCGTAGAAGCGCTCGTACAACAAGCGCTGTCACATGCCGAAGCCGGTGCTGATATCGTCGCGCCGTCCGATATGATGGATGGTCGCATTGGCGATATCCGCGAAGCGTTAGAAGAAGAAAGTTTTGTGAACACGCGCATCATGGCGTATTCCGCCAAGTATGCTTCCGCCTATTACGGCCCGTTCCGCGATGCGGTTGGCTCGGCGGCAAACCTAGGCAAGGCGGATAAAAAAACCTACCAAATGGATCCAGCCAACAGCAATGAAGCATTGCATGAAGTGGGGCTAGATCTGGCCGAAGGCGCCGATATGGTGATGATTAAACCTGGCATGCCGTATTTGGATATCGTGCGTCGTGTTAAGGATGAATTTCAGGCCCCTACCTTTGTTTATCAAGTTAGTGGCGAGTACGCCATGCACAAGGCTGCGGCCTTGAATGGTTGGTTAGATGACAATGCGGTGATGCAAGAATCGTTACTTTGCATCAAACGCGCCGGTGCCGATGGCATTTTGACCTACTACGCTAAACAGTATGCGGAGTGGATTAACCGTTAAGGAAAGGCAATGAGCGACCAAGATAACAACCTACCTGTTATCGATTTACAGAGCAGCGAATATTACATCAACCGCGAATTGAGCCATTTACAGTTCAATATTCGGGTATTAGAACAAGCCCTCGATGAGAGTCATCCGATTCTCGATCGCTTGTTCTTTTTATGTATTTTTAGCAAAAACCTCGATGAATTTTATGAGGTGCGGGTCGCCAACCTAACTCAGCAATTAGCCTTTGCCCGCGAACAGGCGGGTGCCGATGGTATGCACCCGCAGCAAGTATTAAGCGAAGTGCATAACCTTTGTAGCGTCACGGTTGAACGTCAGTATGAAATTCTAAATAACACGCTACTACCGGCCTTAAAAGAACAAGATATTCACTTTTTACGCCGTGCGGAATGGAACGATGAACAACGCATCTGGGTGCGCTCGTATTTCGACGACAATATCCAGCCGCTCATCAGCCCGATTGGATTGGATCCGTCACATCCCTTCCCGCGCTTAGTGAATAAAAGCCTTAACTTTATTGTCGCCCTCGAAGGCAAAGACGCTTTTGGCCGCGAAACCGGCTTAGCGATTATTCCGGCACCTCGCTCACTCCCACGTACAGTACGCTTACCCGATGAGCTGACCAGTGGCGGCGACTGCTTTATTTTCTTGTCGTCTATGATTCACGAATACGCTGATGAATTATTCCCAGGCATGACCATTAAAGGTTGTTATCAGTTCCGCGTAACGCGTAATGCCGATTTGGATATCGACCACGACGACACCGCCGACTTAGCAACTGCACTGGAAGACGAATTACATTCGCGTAATTTCGGCGAAGAAATGCGCTTAGAAGTAGCGGATAACTGCCCAGAAGAACTTACCGACTTCTTACTAAATCAGTTCAATCTAGAACAGACTGATTTATACCGCGTCAATGGTCCAGTTAACTTGGGGCGCTTAATTGAAGTGATCGGACAAATTTCTCGCCCTGACTTGCAATATCCACCATTCACTCCGGGCTTGCCAAAGAACATCAACTTTAAGAAGAGTATTTTCGAGAGCATTCGCTTCCGCGATACCTTATTACTGCATCCTTTTGAGTCGTTTACACCGGTGGTCGATTTGCTGCGTGAAGCCGCAAAAGACGCCAACGTGCGCGCCATCAAGCAAACGCTTTACCGCACCGGAGCCAAATCCGAGATCGTTAACGCGTTAGTGGATGCGGCTCGTAACGGCAAAGAAGTGACCGTTGTTATTGAGCTGCGTGCGCGCTTTGACGAAGAAGAAAACCTCTACCTTGCTAACCGCTTACAGGAAGCAGGAGCCGTCGTCGTATATGGCGTAGTCGGTTATAAAACCCACGCTAAAATGATGCTGATCGTGCGAAAAGAAGGTACTAAATATAAACGTTATGTGCATTTAGGTACGGGCAACTACCATGCCGGTAACGCTCGCGCATATACCGACTATAGCTTTCTAACCTGCGACGATTCGATTGGTGAAGACGTACACAAAGTATTCCAGCAATTAACGGGAATGGGCGAAGCGCTGCGTATTAAAAAATTATTCCACGCTCCGTTTACCTTGCATAAACGTCTTATTCAGATGATTGATCGCGAAGCCGCGCATGCTCAGGCAGGTAAGCCTGCCCTTATTCGTTTAAAAGCCAATGGATTAACTGAACCTAAAGTTATTCGTGCGCTATATCGCGCTTCTCAAGCAGGGGCAAAAGTCGATCTTATCATTCGCGGCCAGTGCTGCTTGCGCCCAGGAATTATGGGCGTGTCGGATAATATCCGTGTGCGCTCGATTATTGGTCGTTTCTTAGAACATACCCGTGTTTTCTATTTTCTTAACGACGGTAATGACGAAATATATGCGGCCAGCGCCGACTTAATGGAGCGCAATTTACTCCGTCGCGTAGAAACAGCTTTCCCGATTGAGTTTCCGAAACTTAAAGAACGCATGAAGGATGAACTAGAAATCTACATGTTGGATAACTGCCAAGCTTGGGATTTACAACCTGATGGCACCTATGTCCGTGCGCAACCAGGTGCTAACGAACCTATGATAAAAGCACAGGCTGTATTGTTAGAAAAACTCGCCGCTAGCGCTTCTTAACAGCATAAGCTTGAAACAAAACGGGCTAACCATTTTCATGGTTAGCCCGTTTTTTATACCAATATGATTTAAGCAACGCTAAGCTTCATGCCTGCCGCGTTCTGATAATCAACTTCGGCCGCTAGGTCAGTCGCCGTTAGAGGATGCTCTTCCAGCCACCCCTCAGGCATGGCTAACATTAAATCATCACCGTTGACCGTTAATACCGGTGTCGGCACTTCATGCGCGTCGCGACTATGGTTCAGCACCACGGCAATGCGAAGTAAGCGAATTAACTGCAAAGCAGTGGTTTGCTGCCGTTTGGAAAGAACAGACACTTCATCTTTTTGAATTTTGCGACGATGGTTACGCACCAGTACCGCTAACATAGTTTGCCCTTGACGGGTAAACCCTAATAAATCGGAATGTTGCAGTAAATAAGCTCCGTGCTTATGGAAGCTGCTGTGAGCAATGCTCAATCCAACTTCGTGCAACTCTGCGGCCCACGCCAACGAATTAGAAGCCTCTTTATTCAACGACCAATCCGCTTTCACTTGGCTAAACAGCGCTGCTGCCATGACCTTAACGCGTGTCGCCTGATTGGTATCGACGTAAAAGCGTTCCTGTAACGAATCAATCGTGCGTTCACGTACATTTTCATGACTAGAGCGCCCAACCAAATCCCATAGAGCACCTTCACGTAAGGCACCATCGGAATACACCATGCGTTTTAAAGCAAAGGTTTCAAATACCGCAGTTAATATGGCCAACCCACCAATAAACACTTGCCGACGCTCAGGTTTAACACCGCTAATGTTGACGTCATTTATGGTCTCAAACTGTAATGTGAATTCCACCAACTTGGCCAATCCGTCAGCCGTCATCCCTTCTTCACTCCAACCATTCTCAATCATGGCTTGCTCAGCCGCGCGAATAGTACCCGAAGAACCGACGGCGCTTTCCCAGCCAATCGTTTTATAGTTGGCTTCAATATTCAGCAACTCACGGCGTGCGCCTGCGACAGCTTCTTTAAAACCTTTTTTAGTGATTCTGCCATCCGAAAAGTAGCGCTGCGTGAACGACACACAGCCCATGTGCAAACTTTCTAGGGCACGCGGCTCAAAACGCTCGCCAATAATAAACTCGGTACTGCCACCACCGATGTCGACCACCAAGCGCTTGCCGCCATCATCGGCGAGAGTGTGCGCTACACCAAGATAGATGAGACGGGCTTCTTCACGCCCAGCAATCACCTCAATCGGATAGCCCAGCACCGCTTCCGCCTGCTCAATAAACACTTGGCGATTGCGAGCCGCGCGCAGGGCGTTAGTGGCTAATACACTGACCCGCGCGGGGTCCATGCCCTGTAAACGCTGGGCAAATTCACGCAGACAAACAAGACCGCGCTCCATGGCCTCATCCGAAAGAATGCTTTGATTGTCCAAACCGGCTGCTAATTGGACTTTTTGTCCGCGCTTTTCCAACGTGCGAAGTTCACCCTGAAACTCCTCCGCAACAACCATATGAAAGCTATTAGAGCCGAGATCTACTGCTGCCATTAACTCCCGTGGCGCATCGGGTGAAGATGTCATATTCATGCGTTGACTTGAAATTCTCGTGATAACCCATATCTATAGGAGAATATGCAGGCCAATCGGCGCTACGTCCAGTACAGAATCCAATTGATTCCATATCACTGCGGCGTACAATGCGGGTTTGCTATCTTTGATATCCACAGGGGAAATACACTCATGAGCGACAACATTCTGACCGTAACAGACGATTCTTTTGACGCCGACGTACTAGGCTCTGACTTGCCAGTACTGGTGGACTTCTGGGCAGAGTGGTGCGGCCCATGCAAAATGATTGCTCCTGTTTTGGAAGAAATCGCTGAAGAATATGCTGGCAAACTTAAGATTGCTAAGCTGAACATCGATCAAAACGAAGCGACTGCGCCTAAGTTTGGTATTCGCAGCATTCCAACCTTAATTCTATTTAAGAACGGCGCTGCTGAAGCAACTAAAATCGGTGCAATGAGCAAATCTGAGCTAGTTGCCTTCATCGAACAAGCGATCTAAATAGGCCGATTGTCGATTAACCACACAAAAAGGCAAAATACTTCGCCTTTTTGTGTGGACATGCCATTTTAATATGTCTATATTGCTTAACGCATCTAAGAATGACATCGTCATTTATTATCTCGTTCGAAGATGTCTGCATGGCGGTTCTGCCAGTGCCTCCTTCTTTTGATTTCTTATCAAATTCCAATAACACTGCAATAAAAATCCCTTATGAATCTTTCTGATCTAAAACTGAAATCCGTTCCCGAACTTCTCGACATTGCGCGAGAAATGAATTTAGAGAACGTAAGCCGTACCCGTAAACAAGACATCATTTTCGCCGTACTGAAACATCACGCTAAAAGTGGTGAAGACATCTATGGCGACGGCGTTCTAGAAATCCTGCAAGACGGTTTCGGATTTCTACGTAGTGCTAACAGCTCTTACTTAGCAGGGCCGGATGATATTTATGTATCACCGAGCCAGATTCGTCGCTTTAACTTGCGTAAAGGTGACAAAATTGCCGGTAAGATACGTCCGCCAAAAGAAGGTGAACGTTATTTTGCCATGCTTAAAGTCGCTGAAATCAACGACGACAAGCCGGAAAATGCTAAAAACAAAGTTCTGTTCGAGAACTTAACGCCGTTGTTTCCAAACGAGCGCTTCATCCTAGAGACCGGCAACGGCTCCACAGAAGATTTGTCTTCTCGTGTATTGGATCTAGTTGCACCGATTGGTAAAGGCCAGCGTGGTTTGATCGTAGCACCGCCAAAAGCCGGTAAAACCATGCTACTGCAAACTATCGCTCAAGCCATCACTCGCAATTCTCCAGATGTTGAATTGATCGTACTTCTAATCGACGAACGTCCTGAAGAAGTAACCGAGATGAAACGCTCTGTACGTGGCGAAGTAGTTGCTTCTACGTTCGATGAGCCACCAGCGCGTCACGTTCAAGTGGCTGAGATGGTCATCGAAAAAGCGAAACGTTTAGTTGAACACAAGCGTGACGTCGTGATTCTTCTCGACTCAGTAACGCGTCTAGCACGTGCCTACAACACAGTGATCCCATCGTCCGGTAAAGTACTGACTGGTGGTGTTGATGCCAACGCACTAGAAAAACCAAAACGTTTCTTTGGTGCGGCTCGTAATATCGAAGAAGGCGGTTCATTAACCATTATTGCTACGGCATTGGTGGATACCGGCTCTAAGATGGATGAAGTGATCTACGAAGAATTTAAAGGTACTGGTAACCAAGAGTTGCATCTTGATCGTAAGATCGCTGAAAAGCGCATCTACCCGGCGATCAACATTCGTCGTTCTGGTACTCGTCGCGAAGACATGCTGTTTGATGAAGCGGCATTGCAACGCTTATGGATTCTGCGCCGTCTGCTTTCAGAAATGGAAGATGTACAAGGTATCGAGTTCTTACTTGATAAGCTGCGTCAGACCAAAACCAACGATGACTTCTTCGACTCCATGCGTGGTGGCAAGTAAGTATCTTTGGAACATAAAAAAACCGCCTTTCGGCCACTGCTGTCCCATAGTTGGGGACAGCAAATGAAAAAGCCTGAGTCCAAGTGT
>OJDK01000044.1_pt1 | contig 99097 bp, 92 predicted proteins | sample 1592791 | NCBI WGS metagenome assembly OJDK01 (sample SAMN05416878, study PRJEB24817) | seawater metagenome | isolation source: Sea water | place: Canada:Atlantic | collected 2013-11
AACGAGCCTCAGATGAGGCTCGTTATATGATCCCTAAACTGTGGGACAGCAGTGGGCTAAGAAGCCGGTTTTTTATTGAGCAATCAAAGCATTAGCGTTGCAAGATTATGCACCAACTAATGACTGACCACAGATACGAACGACGTTACCAGTCACACCGCTAGAAGCAGGGTTACCGAAGAAGGCAATGGTTTCTGCTACATCAACTGGCTTACCGCCTTGTGACAGAGAGTTCAAACGACGGCCTACTTCACGAGTCATGAAAGGAATCGCATCGGTCATTTGAGTTTCGATGAAACCAGGTGCAACGGCGTTGATAGTGATGTTCTTTTTGGCTAATTCGTCAGCCATATATTGAACATAACCAATTACACCTGCTTTTGATGCTGCGTAGTTAGTTTGACCAACCTGACCAGCAATACCGTTCATAGACGATACGCAGATGATGCTGCCGCCATCGTTGATCGTGCCATCAGCAAACAACTGGTTGTTGATGTGCTCTTCAGCAGACAGGTTGATCGCGATGGTCATTGACCACCAATGTTCAGGCATATTTGCCAGCGTCTTATCACGAGTTACACCCGCGTTATGAACAATGATGTCGCCGCCGCCCATTTCTTTTAGTTTGGCAGAGATCATTGCTGGCGCTTCTTTGGAAGAAATATCACCTAATAATACTTCACCACCGATTTCTGCCATAACACGTTTTAAATCGCCTTCGGCAGGTGGGATATCCAAGCCAAGAACGGTAGCACCGTCACGAGCCAATGTGCGTGCAATGGATTCACCGATACCGCGTGCAGCACCAGTTACCAATGCAACTTTACCTGCTAATGGCTTGTGCCATTCAGGGTAAGTCACTACGTCGGCTTTGCTAACCGTTAAAATCTGACCATCCATATAGGCTGATTTAGCAGAAATAACGAAACGGAAAGCAGAGTCGATATTCGCCTCTGCGCCTTCTTCGACGTAAATTGACTGAGCGGTTGCGCTCTTTTTACCAATTTCTTTTGCCACTGAACGAGTGAAACCTTCCAGTGCACGCATTGCCGCAGCTTGTTCGCCAGTGGCTGCTTTCATATGCGGACGACCCAATACAATGACGCGGCCATTATTGTTTAGCTTGCGCATTACTGGGTTAAAGAAGAAGTACAACTGGTTCAAATGTTCGGTATCAGAAAAGCCTGTAGCGTCGAATACAAACGCGTCGAACTTGTCTGTCATATCCTTTTTGCATTCCACACCAACGGCACGCACGCCGTTAGTTTCTGCGGCTTTCAGGATAGCTGCAGCGGTTTTACAAGCAGAAGGAAAGAATACTTTGGCGTTTGATGCTTTCAAGTTACGCATCAAATCGTTAAGCAGTGCAGCGTTATCGGATGCACCTACTAATACACGACCTTCGAAATAGGTCTCTTGGTTTGCGTTGTAGCGTTTTAAATTAATTGGCGTTGGCAAACCGACGTTTTTCAGCAGGCTGCGGCCGAGATTATTGTTCAGCAGTGTTTCGTAAAAGTTGCTCATGATCTGTTTCACTCGTTGCTTGCTATACGGGGATCACATCGGCACGATGTACAGCGCCGGAAGGTAACAGATTACAGCAGCAATAATAAGGTCTGAAATTGACCTTAGGCGGTTGAGTCTGTGTCACTTCAGCCAATGCCCGCGCGTTCAGGTCGGATAGACTGGCCATCACCGGGCAGATATTGAGATATTTTGCGTTCTGCCGCGTATTTGGCAACGTTTTAACAGGATTCATAACATGACCCAAACAGTTCGTAGAGTCGCCATCATTGGCGGTAACCGTATTCCGTTCGCACGTTCTAACAGCGCTTATTCATACGCGTCTAACCAAGACATGTTGACTGCTGCATTGAATGGCTTGGTCAATCGTTACAATCTGCAAGGCGAGCACATCGGTGAATTCATCGCTGGCGCTGTCATCAAGCACAGCCGCGATTTCAACTTGGCACGTGAAACGTTGCTAAGCACAGCATTAAGCCCACGTACTGTTGGTTGCGATCTTCAGCAAGCATGCGGTACTGGTTTACAAGCCATCATGATGGCAGCGAACAAGATCGCCCTAGGTCAAATCGACAGCGCCATCGCTGGTGGTTCTGATACCACGTCTGACGCACCTATCTCCGTTAGCGAAGGTTTGCGTAAAATTTTGCTAGAAGCTAATCGTCAAAAAACGACGAAAGACAAGCTTAAGCAATTGATGAAAATTCGTCCTAAGCATTTGGCGCCTCTAGTGCCACGTAACGGCGAACCACGTACTAATATGTCGATGGGCGAGCACACTGAGCTCACGGTTAAAGCTTGGGGTATCACTCGCGAAGAGCAAGATCAAATTGCCTTCAACAGCCATCAAAACTTGTTAGCTGCTTATGATCGTGGATTCTTTGACGATCTAGTTACGCCGTTCCAAGGTGTTGAGAAAGATAACTTGGCACGTACGCCAAACATGGAAAAGCTAGCAAGCCTGAAACCAGCATTCGATAAGAAGTCTGGTAACGGTACGCTAACTGCTGGTAACTCATCAGCACTGACAGACGGCGCATCGGTTGTATTGTTGGCTTCTGAAGAGTGGGCAAAAGCGCGCAACCTGCCGGTTAAAGCTTACTTAAGCTTCTACGAAACTGCTGCGGTTGATTTCTTCGGTAAAGATGGCAACAAAGACAAAGAAGGTTTGTTGTTGGCGCCTGCATACGCTGTTCCTGCAATGCTTAAGCGTGCTGGTATTACTCTACAAGATTTCGATTTCTACGAAATCCACGAAGCCTTTGCTGGTGTTGTTTGTTCAACATTAAAAGCGTGGGAAGACGAGAAATTCTGTAAAGAGAAGTTAGGCTTAGATGCGCCACTAGGCAGCATTGATCGTAGCAAGCTTAACGTAAACGGTTCTTCCATTGCCACTGGCCACCCATTTGCGGCAACCGGCGGTCGCATCGTAGCTTCCCTGGCTAAGATGTTGGAAGAAAAGGGCTCTGGTCGTGGCCTTATCTCCATCTGTGCAGCAGGTGGTCAAGGTGTTGTTGCGATCATTGAGCGCTGATAGACCCTGTAGGATCACCTCCTGCAATCCTGACCTGTGTTGAAAAGCACTTTAGCCCCGCCTTATGGCGGGGTTTTTTTTGACTATATCTACCAAATAAAATCCTTTTAACTCAATAACCCGCTCGCTATGGTAGCGCTATTGATTAAATGCGGAGCATCTTGATGGATCAAAATAAAGCGAAGTGGCTAGCACTGATTAGTTTGTATTTAGTGCAAGGTCTGCCGCATGGTTTTTTCGGTCAGGCTATGCCCGTGTTACTGCGTGAGCAAGGTGTTGATTTAAAGCATATTGGTTTAATGGCTTTAGTTGCTTTGCCGTGGGCATTGAAATTCCTTTGGGCGCCCATGTTGGATCGCTTTACGTTATTTCCACGGCATTGGCCGGATGAGTTTCGGCGCAGTTGGATCTTGGCGATGAATTATTCCGCAGCTGCATTATTAATTGCTATTTCGTTTATGCCATTGGACTGGATAGCCACTGACGGTTTGCTGCTTTTTGGTGTGCTGTTAATCGGCATCAATGTATTGATAGCAACTCAAGATATCGCCACAGATGCGACCGCCGTCGAAAATTTATCGCCACATGAACGCGGTTTCGGTAATGGTGTTCAAGTCGGCGGTTACCGTACTGGAATGGTACTGGCTGGCGGCTTATTAGTATCTTATTTTTCGTATTTAGGGTGGCAAGTATCGTTATGGTTATTGGCTCTTATGATGGTGCTGGGGACACTACCTTTATATGCTTATAAACCTAAACCTCACCAAGTTGCTCAGCAATCTATGCTGCCCTTATGGAAAGGCTTCTTTAATTTAAAAGACGCTTGGCTCTGGGTTGCACTTATTTCCCTTTATAAAGTTGGTGATGCATTTGGCACACAAATGATTCGCCCATATTTGTCGGATGCTGGGCTTAGTTTGGATGAGTTGGGCACTATGCTTGGTGGTGTTGGATTTGTCGCTGGATTGGCGGGCGCATTGTACGGCGGCTGGCTTGTGGGGAGAATTTCTCGTGCACGAGCCTTAACGTTGTTTTTGTTGCTCGAAGCCTTGGCCATGCTCGGCTACGTCGGTATTAGTATTGAATACAAAGCGCATATTTGGCTTGCCGTTACGGTTGAGCATATTACTGGTGGCATGGCCACCGCTGCGCTCTTCACCATAATGATGGATCGTTGTCGTGAACACAGTGCTGCCGCGGATTACGCCTTACAAAGTTGTGTTGTGATCGTGACAGGGATGTTTGCTAGTGCAATCTCAGGTTATAGCGCCGCGACATTGGGGTATGATATGCACTTTGCCGTTGCTGCATTAGCGTGTGTCGCCGCTGTATGGTTGGTGTATCGTGCGTCGCGTGCGGGCTTGTTGTTACCTAAATCTCAGACGATGCAGTAAGAGTTCACCATGTCAGATGTTAATCAAACCCTTGATGCTCGCGGCTTGTTTTGCCCAGAGCCAGTAATGTTACTGCACAATATTATTCGTGATGTCGCGATTGGTGATGTCGTAGAAGTCTTAGCGACCGATCCCTCTACGGTGCGCGATTTTACTCGTTTTTGCGGATTTCTTGGTCACAAATTAGTACTGAGTGAAGAAGTTGACGGTGACTATCGCTTTTTGATTCGCAAAGGCGAAGAAGAGGAAGAATAGAGCATCAGTAGGACGCTTTAGATATTAACCACCTGTCATTGTCTGCAAGGTCAGACAAGCCTGCGTTTGTACTAACAGGTCTGAGTTGGTTGTGGTAACTTGCCCATAGTTCAGAAATTGCACAATTCTAATAAGGTCATCTGGTTGTTATGAAGTACGCCGTTTTTAAATATCTCTGTATCGGTTTGCTATGTTCTTTGGTTGTCGCATGCGGCGGCGAGGACAGTGCGGTAGCTGCACAGAATTCGCAGAGTCCGTCACCATTATCGGATAAAGACGGCGATGGTGTAGTAGATACTGAAGATGCATTTCCTCGTGATGCGTCAGAAAGTCTCGATAGCGACGGCGATGGTAAAGGCGATAATTCGGATGCATTCCCATTTGATGCGTCGGAGACCAAAGATAGCGACCGCGATGGTGTGGGTGATAATGCTGATTTATTCCCATTCGATGCCAGTGAAACAATTGATACTGATGGCGATGGTATCGGTGATCATCGTGATACCGACGACGATAACGATGATGTACTCGACGTTGATGATGACCTACCTAAAGATCCTACCGAATCCGTTGATTATGACCATGACGGCATTGGCAATAATGCCGATACGGATGACGATAATGACGGTGTCTTAGACGCTGATGACGCGTTTCCAGAAGATGAAGATGAAACAGCCGACTTTGATGGCAACGGTGTTGGCGATAACGCTGACACTGACGATGATAAAGATGGTGTCGCTGATGTAGAAGATTTATATCCTTTTGATGCTTCTGAATGGGCTGACACCGATGGTGATGGCGTTCCGGACAATGCCGACGCATTTCCTCGCAATGCGTCAGAAACACTCGATTCTGATGGCGATGGCGTCGGCGATAATAGTGATGTGTCGAAATTTGATCCGGCGGTGACTATTAATGACGACGGCGATGGCGTAGCCGCGGAAGATGACGTCGATGACGACGACGACGGCCTGATTGAAATTTCCACGGTTGAGCAGTTGGATTGGATTCGTAATGATCTAACGGGGGCTACCTTGAACAATGGTACTTCGTCTTCGGATCTAGGTTGTCGCGTTGATACCGGCTGCATTGGCTACGAGTTAGTTAAAAATCTCGATTTTGCTTCCAGCGCTGGCTATGTACCGGATGCAACTAATGGCTGGATGCCAATTGGTTCAGTTGATCAGCCTTTTACTGCTATTTTCGACGGCAATGACTATGAAATTCGTAATCTAGAAATCTCTCGAGGTGATAGCGATAACATTGGTTTATTCGGCTATATCGCGAATGCTGAGGTTCACAATCTGGTATTGTCGGGTGCTTCTGCTTATGTCGTCGGCGGACGTTATGTCGGTGCGGTTGTGGGATCTGCGCATGATTCTACGATTTCCAATATGTATATAACGATTCCTGTCTATGGCGATGAAAGTGTCGGTGGCGTGGTTGGCTTAGCCGAAACTACAGTACTGGATTTTCTGTCGACTGTTGGCGATGTTAGTGGCGACAGTATGTTAGTTGGCGGTGTCGCTGGTGCTGTTTATGGTTCTGCGATTAGCCGCAGCTCAGCCACGGGCGATGTTTCTGGTCATTACAATGTCGGTGCCCTATTAGGCGGTATCGAAGACTCGACCGTGAGTAGTAGTTATGCCCGAGGTGAGGTAAGCGCTCTTAATAACGCTGGTAGTTTAATTGGCGAGTCTTATTTATCGAGCCTGAGCACGAGCTTTGCTACCGGTGCTGTCGTTACTAGCCCTGATGCGGATTACTCACCTATTGATGTCGTGGTCGAATACTTTGGTGGTCTAGCGGGTTATTTATATGATTCCAATATCTCTGCCAGCTATTGGGCCGCTGATGCAACTGGCTTGGGTGTCGACACAGGTATTGCATTCGGTGACAACTCTATAGATACGTTTGGCGTCAACGACAGCGTATTGCGTTGCCCAACAGAAGCCGATGCGGGTGGCTGCATTGCTGGCGCTAACTTGTATGTTGGTTGGGCTGATATTGATCACGATTTTGATATGGGCGCATCGACACTGGCCATTGCTCCTTGGAACTTTGGTAATAGCAGTGTTCTACCGACCTTGCTGCTAAAGACGAACCCTTAATATGGGGTGGGGTATCAATTAGGTTGTATCAACTTACGATATCGACTAATAAAGTGCAGCGAGAGTAGGTGCTGTGGCTTTGGGTTAGTCTTCCCATGGGTGGTCGAATTAGATAGAAACAAATAAAAAAGGGGCCAAATGATGGCCCCTTTTTTTATTGCTGCATGCGCTGTAATTTACAGTGTTGCAGCCTTATTTAGCGCAGTGATGAAGCGGTTAAGTTGCTCCGCAGTCGCTTTGCTATTTAACCAACGCTCAATCAGCTGGGCGCGTTCTTGCTCCGCGCTTAGGCCTTTGCCTAAACCTTCTGCCAGACGCTGAACCTGCATGTTCATGCGTAAGCTACGGTCTTGTTCAGGGCTGTCTATGTTGGCAAGAATTTCCATGGCAACACACAGAGCGCCGGCGTCTTCAGTAAATTCTGCGCGGGCCTTTGCCGCGCGGAAGTTAGCTTCTTCGAAGCCGTTGGCAAGTGGCAGGCTGGCATCCCAATCTTGCTCAGCTTGTAGTGCTTCTAAACGCTGTATTACGCCATTCCATGCCGCAAGTATTTGTTCGTTACTCGCTTGCTGTTGACGGCTCTGAACGGCACTTTGCAGCTCATCCAGTGCTTTACTTAAACGTTGGTGGGCGCTGCGTGGCAGCTCCAGAGAACGGAAGCGTGCGTTGATATCGCGCAAGCTATTGGCTAAGGATTGAGCTTCAACACTCTCATCAGCAACGATTGCTTGTGCTTCAGCCACCATAGCTTCGGCTTCGCTTACCACAGTGTTGAGCGCTGCTTTGCGCGCGTCACGTTGTTCGTTTAAGCGCGCAAATACCGCATCGGCATGCTGGCGCAGCTGCTGCCATAATTTTTGGTCAGCCCCTTTTGGTGTTATACCAATGGCTTTCCAGTCTTGCTGTAGCTGTTTCACTTGCTCGATGGCTTCGTCCAAATCATCGTGGCTAACCATGCTTTCGGCTTTGCTTACGATGGCTTCTTTCAACGCAAGATTACGACCGTATTCTTCTTTGATGTGTGCATAGATTGCATCACAAGCACCTTGAAAGGCCGTTTGCGTATCTTTATGAGAAGCGCGATCAACCGGTGAATATTGACGGAATGCGTCGCGTGCGGCGTTCAATGTTTGTTGAACGGCTTTCCAATCTGCCGTTTCCCAATTCATGGCCTGTTCGTAAGCCAATAATTGCTGGGTAAGGTCGTTGCGTGCAGCCACGTTGCGGGCGCGTTGTTCAGTCAGTTCGGAAAAGTAGGCTTTGCACGGTTCAAAAGCGCGATCTGCGGCGGCTTGGAAGCGCGCCCACAATTCGCGATCATTGCCGCTGTTGCCGAGGCTTTTCCATTCTTGTTGCAGCAATTGAATCGCATCGGCACGCGCTTGTGGTTCCATATCGCCATCAGCAATACTTTCCATGCTGGCGCATAGCTGTTCTTTTTTCGGATTGATGGCAAAGCCCTGCCAGTCGCGCAGTTCGTTTAAACGCGCAGTTAGCAAGCGCAGGCGATTTTGATGTGGCTGCTGTTGCTTGTGATCAAGCGCGTTTAATGATTTCTGAATAGACTTCATCAAGCGACCGGCATCGTTTGCTTGGCCCTCATCAAGCGCCGCTTCTAGTTGGTCCATTTGTTTGCGTACTTGGTCAGCAACTTGCTTTTGCTGGTCAAGAAGATCGTCTTTCTTGTCGCCTAACTTTGCGCATTGAGCTTGTAATTGAGTTAACCACTCAGGTGCTACTAAATTGCTTGGCCACTGACAGCGTTGCAACCACTGTTTACCAATGCGTGCGGCTTCTAAGGTTTCGCTCAATTCTTTACTGGTAGCTTTGGCAAACCATGCGGTTATAGCGTCTTGTTGTTCACTATAGAAATTTAAACAATCGGCAACCGCAGCAGATTGTTGGGCTAGCGCTTGATACGCTTTGCGTTGCTCGGCATTCGCAGGGGTTTGTTTTTCGCTATGCTCCCAGGCTTGCAGTTCGCCTTGGCAAGCTGCATTCCATGTACCGGAAAGCTGCTCGGCTGCAACTTCGAGTTGCGAGGTCATGCGCGCAATGATGCCGGCGCGATCAGCTTCCGCTTGGCGCGCATTTTCTGCTTGCTCGGCACGACGCTGTTCCTCGGCTTCGTGGGCGCGCAGTATTTCATCAGCTTGTTCTAGCGCTGTAGCAAAGCTAACCAGTGAGGCTTCTTCACCTTTCGCTCTTAGTTCGTTCAAGCGTTGGTGTAAAACTTGTAAGCGCCCAAAGAAATCTGGGCCATAACCCAAGCGCACCAGTTGCTCCGCTTGGCTGGTTAAATGCGCTAGCTTTTCACGTTCTGCTGCTTCGCGTTCTTGCTGTTCTTTTACCGCGGCTAAGCGTTCTTTGCACAGGCGGTACACAGCTTTGTCTTTACCCTGTGCGACATCAAGCAGTGCCTGAAGTAGTTTAGGGTTATGAATGCCTTCGGCTGCCGCCATACGCACGCGGGCAACGCTGTGCTCGCTGGCCAATTGTAGGCGCTGCTGTTCATCGCTGATGCGGCCAATAGCCTCAACGCGTAATTCTTGATTGTCGGTTAATGCGGCAATGCGCACATATACCTTACTATCGGCGTTACTCGGTAAGCCACCGTTGTTAAGCAAGCGGTTTAACCAGTGCTGGCGGGTTGCTTCGCGCAGATCGTTGTTGCTGTCGCGCAGTAGGGATTCAAGATCGTCTTCGCTTTGTATGCGAGCAAGGGCTGCATCACGAACGGATGCTTCAGGTTCTTTGCGGATGAAGGTGATGAGTTGTTCCGCAGATTGCAGGGTGTCTAGGGCCTTTCGTCTAACTTCCGGATTCTCGTGTTGCGATTTTGGTTTGAAAAACTTTTTAAATAACGCCATTCGAATATGTCCAACTAAGGTTTGCCACAGAAAAAAGCGCCCCCATTTTACAGTTCGCCAGCCGTTTAGGAACCATTGATTCCAAAGTTCCTTATGCTTAAATCATCATCTTGCAGGAATCTGCCGTTTCACCTGAATTAAGACAATGTCTTCAGATCGTCATTTAGATGCTAGGTACAGTAAAGACGGCGCGGATTCGCTGTGGTAAAGTTTGGCAATGGTGAGCGGAGCTCAGTCAAACAATAATAAAATCTCGGGGATCACGATGAATTTCACCAAACTCTTGCTGCTGATCAGCATGGTCGCCATGAGCGGTTGTGCCTACATGGGTGTTGGCTCGCGTCCGTTATCGGAACTAACAGAGAAGTACACCGACGAATCGTCTAAATTTCTTGCGGTTGATGATCTAGTGATTCATTACCGCGATGAAGGCACAGGCCCTGTAGTATTGTTACTGCACGGCGAAACCACGTCGTTGCATATTTGGGATGCTTGGGCTGAAAAGCTGAAAGGCGACTTCCGCGTTATTCGTATGGACCTACCTGGCCACGGTTTAACCGGCCCAGATCAAGCAACTGAGACTTATGATCTCGATTACATGATCACTAAAGTCGAACACTTTATGGATAAGCTAAATCTGCGCAAAGTGCAGATGGTGGGTAACTCTTTGGGGGGGGACATCACTTGGAACTTTGCTGAGCGTTATCCGCAACGCGTAGAACGTATGATTTTGGTTAACTCTATTGGCTATCAGCAAGAGTTGCCTTCAACCTTGAGCTACAACACAATTCCAGTATTGCGTGAGTTCAACGCTTTGATCTTGTCGTGGTCTAAGGCGCAACACCGCGTTGAGGAAGCTTACGGTGATGATGAAAAAATTACCGATGATGTGATTCGTCGCAACCAAGATTTGGGGCTGCGCAAAGGTAATCGTTCATCTCTTATTAAAGTTGCACGCACTATTGAAAAAGACACCGACCAGCGTGACCTTGGTAATCGCATTAAATACATTCAAACACCAACCCTAGTAATGTGGGGCGAAGAAGATGAATGGACGCCAGTATCAGTAATGAAGCACTTTAAAGTGGATTTACCGAACATGGATATCATCAGCTACGAAGGTGTAGGCCACTTGCCGATGGAAGAGCTACCGCGCCAATCAGCCCGCGATGCTCTGCATTACCTGCAAACAGGTGAACCAGGTGAGCTACCAGGTAATCAAGAGCAAGGCTGGTAAAATCGGGCTTAGGAGCCATGAGTGAACAGTATTGTTTGGTACGACTACGAAACTTTTGGTGCTAACCCAGCGTGGGATCGCCCAGCGCAATTTGCGGCGATCCGTACGGATGAAGACCTCAATGAAATCGAACCGCCGGTAGAGATATTCTGCAAACCGGCGGACGATTATCTCCCACACCCAGAAGCCCTCTTAATTACCGGTATTACACCGCAAGATTGCTTAAAAAAGGGCGTGCCCGAAACTGAGTTTATTGCTCGCATTAACGCTATGTTTAGTCAGCCCGGTACTTGTACTGCAGGCTATAACAGCATTCGTTTTGACGACGAATTTACCCGTTACACTCTCTATCGTAATTTCTATGATCCTTATACTCGTGAGTGGCAGGGTGGCAATAGCCGTTGGGATTTACTCGATATCGTCCGTTGTGCCTATGCGTTGCGCCCCGATGGCATTAACTGGCCGAAGCATGAAGATGGCCGCGTTAGTTTCAAGCTAGAGCATCTCACCGCCGCTAATGGCTTAGACCACGGTAAAGCGCATGATGCAGTATCCGACGTGCGTGCCACCATCGCCTTAGCACGGTTGATTCGCGATAAGCAGCCCAAGCTGTTTAAGTATTTGTATAACAATCGCAGCAAACAAGCGCTTGCAGCTATGGTGGATGTGACTAATCACAAGCCGCTCATGCATGTGTCGGGTATGTTTCCGGTGGAGCAGGGCTGTATGGCGGTTGTTGTGCCGCTGTGCTGGCATCCAACCAATAAAAACAGCTTTATCGCTTTCGACTTAAATCAAGATCCAACACCATTATTTACCTTAAGTGCAGAAGAAATTCAGCAGCGAGTGTTTACTCGCGCGGCCGATTTGCCCGAGGGTGTTGAACGTTTATCGCTAAAAGAAATCCATATCAATAAGTCACCGGTGCTGGCTCCGGCGAAAACCCTAACGCCAGATCAAGCAGAGCGTTGGGCGATTAGTGGTGAGCGATTGCGCCAGCACCTTGCCATGTTTCGTGATGGCGGCTCGTTAACTTTGAAACTGCATCAAGTATTTGGTGATCGCGGATTTGTCGCGGCTAAAGATGTGGATGGTCGCTTGTACGATGGCTTCTTCTCATCGGCAGATAAACAAGCCATGAACGACCTGCATCAGTTAAGTGATTGGGATTTAGCCGATTGGCCTGCGCCATTTAGGGACGAACGTTGTGAAGAAATGTTATTTCGCTATCGTGCGCGTAATTATCCAGATACCTTGAATGAAGATGAGCGCGAACGTTGGGAACAGCATCGAGTGAATCGCTTAATGGCAGTGCCGCCAGCGACACCGGCATTAACCTTTGCGCAGTTTGCGCCTTTGTTAGAGCAGGCAGCAATGCGTGTAGCCGATGACCCAATCAAATTACAGTGGATACACGAGCTGCAAATGTATGCAGAATCGATTTTCCCTGTTGTTGATTATTAATATTCATTAACGCTGATGTGAATTGGCGGTAATAAAGGAAACAAATATGAAAATAGTAGCTGTCTTGTTTGTTGTTTTTGCAGCGTTAACGTCGGGTGCATTCGTAGCCACTATGAATTTAGCGACGCCAGACACGACTTTGGCGACACAACAAGGTGCCGCGCAAACGGACAAAGACGTTGTGTTGTATGCGACCGCATGGTGTGGTTATTGTAAAAAAATGCGCGCCTTCTTCGACGCTCATAATATCCCGTATGTAGAGTTTGATATCGATAACTCGCAAGAAGGGTTAGATCGTTATTATTCGGTTGGCGGTACTGGCGGTGTGCCACTAGTGACAGTGAATGATACCGTTGTTAAAGGCTTTAACCCGAGCCGCGTGTTGCAGCTAATGCAAAACTAATGATTGATGAGAGCACACTAACAGCCGTTAGTGTGCACTTGCTCTTATTTGCGCGGCCCAACCGACCAAGCCAAAATCTGGCTGATTTCACTTAATCCCAATCCTGTTTCCTCGCGCCAACGATCCATTGTCGCTTGCAGCTTAGCCCAGCTTGCCTTCGAGCTAGGGGCTGCCTCAATAACTCCAGTGCTAATCAGCGCTTGCAACATATCATTGCTAAACATCAAGGTATCGACACCCATCGCACGCAAAAATACCTGCCCAGTGCGGCCACCGCCACGATTACTGCGTTTACGAAATTCGCGCAAATTGTCGGCGTAATCTTCTGGCTGCCAAGCTGAAAAGTATTTACCAGCACTGCCGTGGCTTTGAATCAGATCGTGAAAAAATATCGCGTTCTCATGTACCGCTTTGATTTTCGCATGATGACGAATAATCCCTGTCTCTTGCATTAAGCGTTCGTAAAACTCATCCGGCTGCATCACTAAATCAATCACGTCAAAGCCTAAGAACACTTCTTCGAAACGCGGCCACTTATTGGCCACCACGGTCCAATTAAATCCCGACTGAAACACACACTGCGATAGTACCGACAACCAACGATCATCTGGAATTGCAGCCAACTGTTTAGCCGACTTCGCTTTACTGATGTGCTTAAAACGCAGATCGTAATCGGTGTGTTGTGCTTGGGCTTGCTCAATAAAACGGCTGAAAGAAAGCATGGTGGCTCCCGCGTGATGGGCGTGTAAGGCAAAATTATCGCAGTTATAACTCTTTAGTTACAAGTGTATTTATCTTAGTATCGAATTCTTGAGTATATCTATCGTCGTTATAGAAGAGGGAGCTTTATGGGGTTTTATTGGATATTCTTTTTACTATTGTTACTCGCTTCGGTTTATTACTTGTATTCGAGTAAAAATAGACGTCAGCTTGAGTTTATCCAAAGTTATCGTTTTTATTCTACGATTGGAAAAAAAGTTCAAGAGAAATATCCACATCTTAAAGATGAAGATATAACCTTGGTGCTCTCTGCTCTTAAAGATTACTTCTATATTTGTAATAAGGCTAAGCGAAGGATGGTTTCAATGCCATCTCAAGTGGTTGATGTCGCGTGGCATGAGTTCATTCTATTTACCCGTCCTTATCAAACATTTTGTGATAAAGCTTTAGGTCGATTTCTGCATCACACTCCAACAGAAGCTATGCGCACAAGAACACTGGCTCAAGATGGGATCAAGCGAGCATGGAGACTCGCATGTGCTAAAGATAATATTAGCGCAAATGCTCCGATCCACTTGCCACTGCTGTTCGCCATTGATGCCAAGCTCGGTATCAAAGATGGTTTTATCTATTCGCTAAATTGCAAAGATGAGTCGTCACCGCTTTATGGTGATGGCTACTGTGCTGGTCACATAGGTTGTGCTTCTGGTTGCGCCGGAGACTCGGGTGCAACATCAAGTTCGGGTGGCTTCTTTGACAGTTTTGGTGGTGACTCCAGCGATTGCGGCGGAGGGTGTGGCGGTGATTGACTTTGTAAATACTGATTTTATGAGGAAATAACAATGAAACGTACTTTATTAATACTTCTTGCAGCTTTTGCTACTACCGGTTGTGCTACGGCTAAATATACTTTGGTCTCAGGTGAGTACGGGTGGGATAAACGAAGCAAAGGTGGATCTGAGCGCTCTCAATACTCAAGTGAAACTATGTATAAAATAAATTCTCAAACCGGTGAAACTTGGCGTATGACGTTTGATCAGAGTAAAGGTTATTTCTGGGAAGCCATTAATCATATAAATATGGATGCTGTTGAGAAGTAAAATACAGAATAATTAGGTATCTAGTAATATTTTATGTTGGCTATTTTAATGATCTATTAACGTTACTTATTAACTCCACGAGGGCATATTATGAGTATTGAAACCAAAGAAACAGAGTCCGAATGCTCGGTTAATCAGGGCTGTGATGCGATTGAGTTGATTATTCAACCTCGTGCAAAAGATCTCGGTGGATTTTCGGTTCGTCGTACCTTGCCGACGAAAGAACGCAAAATGGTTGGACCTTGGATTTTCTTTGATCATATGGGCCCTGCGAATTTTCCGGCTGGCTCTGGTATCAATGTTCGTCCACATCCGCACATCAACTTAGCCACGGTTACTTACTTATTCGAAGGCGAAATATTACATCGTGATTCATTAGGCAGTTATGCCACCATCACGCCCGGCGATATTAACTTAATGGTTGCAGGGCGCGGCATCACGCACTCTGAACGGGAACGGCCAGAAGTGAAGGGTGTTGATCATACCTTGCATGGGCTGCAATTGTGGCTGGCTCTACCAGAGAAAGACGAAGAAATTGATCCTGCTTTCTATCATTACCCTTCGGCCTCTATTCCCGCAGCAACCATTGAAGGTGTGCCGTTACGGGTATTGATGGGCAGCGCTTATGGCCTAACGTCACCGGTGTTAACCTATGCCGAAACCTTATATGTCGAAGCTCATCTGCAAGCAGGGCAAACGCTAGCATTACCGAACAGCGAAGAGCGGGCTATTTATGTGGCCAAAGGCAGTTTGAAGATTAAAGACAGTATTATTCCTGAATTTGCTATGGTCATCTTGTCAGCCGCGGATGGTGTGGTGATCGAAGCCGCAGAGGAATCGAGAATTGCCTTAATCGGCGGTGAAAAAATGGCTAAGCGTTATATCGAATGGAATTTCATTTCTAGCCGTAAAGAACGAATTGAGCAGGCAAAGCAAGATTGGAGAGCGGGTAATTTTCCCACGGTCGTCGGTGACGAAGAGGAATTTATTCCTTATCCAGATAAGTGATATTACTGACTATATCTCAGTCTGTCATTGTGGCCAGATTTAGTTGATCACTACATCAGAATCTCGGAATCTACGGCCGTATTAAACAAGAGAGGATGTTGCGAGTAGGAGATGCTGTTTATATTTCAGATAATTAAAAGTACCAGTTACAAGCTATTAATAAGCTCGTAACTGGGTTGTCTATAAATATATTCAGCCGTGAATTGGATATTATTCAACAGAGTTGGTGCATTCGCTGTTAGCAGGTTCGAATCGACAGCGAATTTTACGCGCTAAACGCAGCATGCTGGCATCATAGTAGCCTTCATCGCGTAGCTTAATACGAATATCTTGATATATTTTGTTTTGCTTTTTTGTTTCGGCTTCTGACATGGGGATCCAAAAATCTTCTGATACCACTCCGTTGAGTTCTTGCATGAAACGCTGGGAGTAGGTATCGAATTTAAATAGAAAGTCTTCACGTAAGATTTGGGCTATTCCTAAAGGAAATAATTCGGTGCGGCCAATTAGCTGTAACGTAGATTGCGAGATACTGTTGGCAAATGCGCCCTTATTACCACTGTCCTGACTATTGCCGGCAACTATGTAGGGCAGAGCTGGCGAGATCATAGCGTCGACTTTGCCATCCACATAACTCTGTACTGACTCCATTAGAGCGCCTTTTACAGGAGTTGCACCTACGGTATTAACAATTGTCTCTGTGCCAAGATTACTTGAGTCTACGCCAATTTTTTTCTGCTTGAGGGACGTTAGAGTTGTGTCTGATCGGTCGTTTACGAACACATAGCTTCCACCAACGGTTGCCATACCCATTACGGTATATTGGTCGTTAGTTAAGCTTTTTCCCATTTTAGGATCGGCCAGTACTTGAGTTAATAACTGCAGATGTTTACTTTCTGGTAGGGCGCCAACCGCCTCTATGGTTGCAGAAAATTTATTGAATTGAGCAACTAAAGCTCCACGTACGAGTATGGCATCACATGTTTTCTCGGTTAAAAAATTCTCGATTAGTTCATTTTCGTTTTGAAAAACGATGACGGATAAATTCAGGCCATAGTGCAACGAGCGCAACACCTGATCGTTGACTGTTGCTGCGATGGGACCGGATTTGCCAATTGGGTCCCACGCGCAAAATGTGCGTTTGATATGGCCGTCGACGAATATATCGCTGTGCAGTTCTTTGATGGCATGAATACGCTTTTCTAACGGTATGTTTGGATTAACTACGGTAGATTCCAGCCGTGCTTTTTTCCTCGCATCCAGTGAATTACTGGATGCGTCTAGTCCCCATGCTGTAGAAAAATATAAAACAGTCAATAATACGATTATTTTTTTTATGATTATCATTCCGTTACCTTAGTGTATCCATTTTTAAGCTTTGCGTGATCTTACATTTTTGCCTTTAATGGGCGTATTTTCTAAGTGCTGTAGCGCTGCATTGCAGGCGTTGCGTTTAACAGCCACGTAAGTGACTTGTTCTAATACATCGATTTTGCCAACTTCGGCACCCGTTATACCACCATTTTTTGTGAGAGCGCCGAGTACGTCCCCCGGGCGCATTTTGTGGCGACGACCGGCTGCAAGTGCGAGAGTGATCCACTCTGGTCGCTCAATATCTGCAGGCACTGTGCTTAATTCATCGGCGCTCATGCTGTTTACTTTTTGCCCTATTTGCTCGGCAATGGCGTCGCGTTTGTAGGCTTCTTTATTGGTGGTTAGGCTGAGAGCAAGTCCTTCCTTACCGGCACGGCCAGTACGACCAATACGATGCACATAGACTTCAGCGTCGCGTGGGAGTTCGTAATTGATGACAGCAGGCAGATCGTCAACGTCGAGGCCACGTGCAGCGACGTCGGTAGCCACCAAAATCGCAAGGCTGCCTTGGCGAAAGCGCACGAGTACTCGGTCACGATCTTTTTGTTCTAAATCACCGTGCAGACCCAACGCGCTGTAACCTAAATCACGTAGGTGCGTACAAACCTCGTGAGTGGTTTGTTTGGTATTGCAAAAAATCACTGCTTGTTGGATGCCAAAATGCGCAAGCGCACGTTCTAGCGCGCCTAAGCGATCATCGCGGTCGCATTCAATAAATTGCTGCTGAATGGTGTGCGCAGTATGCAAGGATTCAACGCGAATACTGACCGGATTATTTTGGTACTGACGGCTCAGTGCTTCGATGTTTTCAGGATAAGTTGCAGAGAACAGTAACGTTTGGCGATTGTGCGGTGTTTCTTGCACGATACTGTCGATATCGGCTGCAAAGCCCATATCCAGCATTCGGTCTGCTTCGTCTAGTACTAGTGTGTTGATTTGGCTGATATCGAGAGTTTGCTTGCGCAGGTGATCTTTAATTCGACCTGGGGTGCCAACAACAATGTGCGCGCCATGTTCTAGCGAGCCGATTTGTGGGCCAATTGGCATACCACCACACAAGGTGACCACTTTAATATTCTGTTGAAAACGCGCTAGCTTACGAATCTCAGTCGCTACCTGAGTCGCCAGTTCGCGGGTAGGGCACATGATCAAGGTTTGCGCGCCAAAGAAGCGAGGATTAATGCGGCTTAGCAAGGCAATACCAAAGGCAGCGGTTTTACCACTACCGGTACGTGCTTGGGCGAGCACATCTTTGCCTTCCAGTGCGGCTGGTAACGCCTGCTGCTGGATTTCGGTCATTTGCTCGTAACCCATTTGTTGCAGGTTATCGAGTTGTTCTTGAGGTAATCCCAAGCTAGCGAATGTTGATGCGGTCATGGTTGGCCTGTGTGTTTGGCTAAGTTGGGTTTGCTATTGGTCTTTATTGGCTGAGCGACGCGTCAGTACTACACCAGTCTCGATATGATGCGTGTACGGAAACTGGTCGAACATGGCGAAGCGTGTGATTGTATGCGTTTTGCACAGTTCCGTCAGGTTTGAGTGCAAGGTATCTGGATTACAGGAGATGTAGATGATGTTGTTGTATTCGCTGATTTGGCGTACTGATTCATCATCTAGGCCGGCGCGCGGCGGATCAACCAGCACAGTGTCGAAGTTATAACTGGTTAAGTCGACATCGCCCAAACGGGTAAACGTGCGCTCGCCGCGAATGGCTTGTACGAATTCCTCTGACGATAAACGCGCAATAATCAGATTGTCTAACGCATTATCGCGAATATTGATTTGGGCTGCAGCGACCGATGTTTTTGAAATTTCGGTGGCTAATACGCGATCATATTTATCCGCCAAGGCGACTGAAAAATTACCGTTACCGCAATACAGTTCTAATAAATCGCCGCTAAAGGCATCCGAGGCCGAGCGTGCCCAGCTCAACATTTGCTGATTTAAGCCGCCGTTGGGTTGCGTAAAGCCGCCTTCGATTTGGCGGTAATGAAAAGCCTTACCGTCTACTTGTAGGGTTTCGTTGACGTAATCGCGCTCTAGCACCAATTTTTGTTTGCGCGAGCGCCCAACAATTGGAAAGCCTAAACGTTGTTGCAGAGCTTCGGCTTCTGCCTGCCATGCGTCGTCGAGTTTTTTGTGATAAATCAGGGTAATCAGTGCATCACCACTCATGGTGGTGAGAAATTCGACTTGGAATAATTGACGACGCAGCAATTCGTTTGGCTGAATTTCGACCAGCAATTGTTGCATCAAACGATTAATGAGTTGCGATGCAATAGGGAATTCTTTGACTTCGTAGGCTTTACTCTTATTACCGGGCTCAAACATGGCGTAGTAACAACGATCCCCTTCGTGCCACAAACGAAACTCAGCACGCAGGCGAAAGTGGCTTGGCTCGCTGGCATGAACTTCAAGCTCTGGTGGTTGAAACTCTGCAAATAACTGGCGCAGGCGATCGCTTTTTTCATCGAGCTGAGCGGGATAGATACTGGTATCTAGGACGTTGAAGTCGTGCTGTTTGTCTTCGGCCATACTCATACGAAACGTAGCCCTGTGTCGGCGTGGCGGGTTGGGCCGAGTATTATACGCATAGAGGCGTCGCTTGCATCTTTCCGCTTGGTTTTTGATCGTTAAAGGGGGAAAAGTCAGTTGTGGAGCATTCGTTCTGTTGTGATTGGCGTTCGATGGGCAAAAATCTACAATGGCGCACTGTGTCATTTGGGCCAATGCCTTAGCGCTTGTATTCCGTATTGTGCTAGCGCATAACGAAACATAAGCATTCCGTTATTTGTGAATGCATTTGAAAAAGGGTCAATGTATGAGTGATGTATTGCAGGATTTAATCAAGCTGCTGCGTCCAGTATCTATCGGTGAAAATCGGTTTCGTGGTGAAACCCAAGATTTAGGGTTTCGTGCATTATTTGGTGGTCAGGTTATGGGCCAAAGTTTAGCTGCGGCTTTGCTAACCCTGCCAGAGGGCGACTGGGCTCCGCATTCGTTGCATGTCTATTTTATGCTCGCGGGTACGGTTGGTGATCACTTGGAGTTTGATGTTGATGTGTTAAGAACTGGACGCAGCTTCGCTACGCGCCAAGTCAAAGTGACGCAAAATGGCCGTGCGATTCTTACCATGATTTGTTCGTTCCAGCATCCAGAGAAAGGCTTTGAGCATCAGGCGCCGATGCCAGATGTTAAAGGTCCTGATGGCATTCCGTCACAATTAGAATTAGCGCGTATGTTTCGTGATCATTTCCCGGAGCGAGTACGCGATATTTATACCGCCGATAAGCCGATTGAAATGCGGGTGCTTGATCCGGTAAATATTTTTGCGCCACAAAAGAAAGATCCGGTGAACTTTGTATGGATGAAAGCTGATGCGCCGATGGGTGATGACTACAACGAGCATTGCACTATGCTGGCGTATGCCTCAGATTTTAATTTGGTAGCAACGTCACTGCATCCTCATGCGGTTTCCTATGGTCAAAAAGATCTACAAATGGCTAGCCTAGATCACAGTATTTGGTTCCACCGTCCGTTCCGTATGGACGAATGGCTACTGTACGCAATTGATAGCCCGAATGCCGGCGGCGGTCGCGGCTTTTGCCGTGGGCAAATTTTTAACCAGCAAGGTGAGCTTGTTGTCTCGGTTGCACAAGAAGGCTTGATTCGTAAGTTGGATTTGAGCGCTAAAAAATGATCCAACTGATTCGCTATGCATTAATGATTGTGCGCTGTCCTTGGAGACCGCGTCGTGATCCATTTGGTGTAACGACAACCACATTTAGAGTGATGCCGTGGGATTGCGATTTAAACTTGCACCTGACCAATACACGCTATCCAATGTGGTTGGATTTGTGCCGAGTTCAGAGTTTTTTTGAAATTGGTATGATTCCTTTGGTATTCAAACAAGGTTGGCGATCTGTGATTGCTAGCCAAACCATGAGTTTTATTCGCGAAATCAAACCGTTTGCTAAAGTCGTGGTCGAAGGAAGGGTGGTTTATTGGGATCGTAAATACGTTTACACCGAGCATCGTTTTTTGGTCGATGGAAAACTTCATTGTAAAACATTGGCTCGCGTTGCCATGATTCGCGGTAATCGCGTACGGTCATTTGATTCGTTATTAAAAGCGATTGATGTATATAACGATGAGCCAGAAGGCAACTACGAAGCGATGACGCCGTCGGCAGAAGTAACGGCCAAGATTAATTTATTGAACGCTAAGCGTGATGCGGAATTAGCGCATTAATCCTGTTTTTTAGTGTTTTCTTTGGTGGCCGTGTCTGCATTAAATGATTTAGCGCGGCCATTTTTCTTATCATCATTAGCAGCGACATCGGCGAGCAAATCTGCCGCACCGCTGAAATCAAAACCCTCCGTTATTTCCAAGGCTTCTGGATCTGGGCGTATTCCACAGCTACTGCCTTTTACTGGCATTAAACCGGATGTTCCTGGATGTTTGGTCATGATATTTACCTCGGTAATTACTGGTTACCGTTAGGGTCGGCTACCAGCAAGAGCGGATTTACACGAGTGTTATTCATGCTAATACTCCAATGTAAGTGTGGGCCAGTCGCGCGACCGGTTTGTCCCACAGCACCAATCGCATCGCCGCGTTTTATAATTTGACCGTCTTTAACGTCAATGCGGCTCATGTGGCACATCATGCTGATTAGGCCTTGGCCATGATCAATAAATACGCTGTTGCCATTAAAGAAAAACTCGCCTGTTAATACGATTTTTCCATCTGCCGGAGCTAGAATGGTGGTGCCCGCCGGTGCAGCGATATCTAAACCACTGTGCGGTTTGCGCGGTTGTTCGTTAAAAAAGCGCTTAAATCCGAATGGGCTACTTAATGGCCCTTTTACTGGCCAGCTCATTTTTTGCCAACCCTCTGCAACGATACCGTTGTAGCCTTTGTATGCCGGTCCCATGAGTGCGTATTCTTTGTTGATGCGCGTCATATCATTGGTTTCTGGGTTTACGTGGCGCTTATTTTCGACCGTGATGTGTTGCTCGGGATAATCATGCGTTCCGACTTCAACTGTCCACTGTTTTTGCTGGCTAGTTAAGGTGAGTTTGCCATTTTGCTCCAATGGCACCCCAACAACTGCGACCCATTCTCCGCTTGTTTCTTGTACGGTTAATACCGGCTGTTTTCCGAGTTTTACGGTTGGGCGTTCGTGACTTGTTATTCCTAAAGGAACAGAGACAATCCCGCCGGGAATAGCCGCCATCGGGTAGTCGCTAAGCGAGTCGGCTTGGGCATGGCATAGCGTATTGGCTATTAATAAGAGAGAGGCTGTAACGGCAGACAATATTTTCATTTTTATAGCCATAGTGATTGAGTTACTTCTTTGTTGGTGACGATTTTTTTAACGTTTTGCGACGTGATAATACTTGGCTTTCAATCCAGCCTGAGCCGAGTCTAGTGTGCATTATGTCGTCTATTTTCACATCTGTGTGTTTTTCAATCACTTGGCCGTCAGCTCTCTGAGTGATCGAATAACCACGGCCTAATACTTCTAAGGGGCTCAGGCTGCTGAGTAATTTAGCTTGGCTTTGCAAACGTTGACCTTGCTGTTGTAAATGAGTTTGCATACGTCGTTGTAGTTGCAGCCATAAACGCTGCAAGCGTTGCTGATATTCCGTCAGGTTGCGTTGCGGGTGTTGGTGATTCAGCGCTTGCTGCAATCGGCCTAAACGCTGTTGTTGGTCGCGTAACTGCTGACGCATGGCGCGTTGCAGGCGTGCTTCTAATTGATCAATACGTTGAGCCTGATTGCGCAATAGATGTTGTGGCCCACGTACGCGTTGCTGCAAGCGTAAAATACGCTGTTGCTGTTGCTGCAAATGTTGGCGCATGCCTTGGGCCAAGCGGCGTTGCAGTTGTTGCAAGCGTTGCATCACATCTTGTTGATCTGGACTCACTAACTCGGCGGCTGCAGAGGGAGTCGGAGCGCGCACATCGGCAGCGAAGTCGGCAATGGTGATATCGACTTCATGACCCACCGCGCTAATTACTGGTAATTGCGATGCCGCAATAGCGCGAGCAACGATCTCTTCGTTGAAGCACCATAAATCTTCTAGCGAGCCGCCACCACGGCCAACAATGATGGCATCTACGCGCTGATCTCGATTGGCACGGCCAATGGCATCGACAATTTGTTGTGTCGCTTCACGCCCTTGAACGGGGGTAGGGTAAATATCAACTTCCATTGACGGCCAGCGACGTTTCAATACGGTGAGCATATCGTGGACTGCGGCCCCAGTAGGGGAGGTGACTAAACCAATGCGCTTAATAACGGGCAGCGGTCGTTTGCGTGCAGGGTCAAATAATCCTTCTGCGGCTAAGCGATTTTTAAGCTGCTGAAATGCCAACAGCAGAGCGCCTTCCCCGGCGGGCTTCATGCTATCGACGATTAGCTGATAATCGCCACGATTTTCATATAGGCTGACATTGCCGCGTAGCTCAACTTGATCACCTTCTTTTGGTAAAAACTTTAGTTGAGAGGTCCGCGAACGAAACATAGCGCAGCGAATCTGAGCACCACTGTCCTTGAGGGTAAAGTACCAATGGCCTGAAGACGGGCGAGCTAAATTGGATATTTCACCCTCGACCCGCACAGACGAAAAAGAAATCTCAAGCAGTTGGCGTGCACGCTGATTGAGTTGGCTAACGGTGAATACACCCGGATCTCGGGTTTGAGGCTCTTGAAACGACATAGCGCTACTGTATTAGTACTGCAGTAAATGTGTGTTCAGGCTGCCACAAACTCGTGTGATTCTCCAGTCAGGCTTTCGGATAATGCTGTAATTTTTAGATTGGCACTAACGGCATTTGATGATATCCGGTTTGTTATAATTTCTTTGATTTTGCATAGACATCAACAAATCTTGCTACTTCATCTACTATGGCATTCGCTGCAGGCCCAGCGGGTTGCGGTTTGGGTACTGCTGTAGTCTTTAAAGATGCTAGCCAATGGTATGAGCATGTATTAGCAGCTACCACTAACGGTACTTCTGGTAACCAAACATTTGGTATGACCTCTGGTACTTTGGGTTGTGAAGCAGCTAACGGTCCATTGGCAGATGCACAATTGTTTATTGATCAAAATATGGATCAGTTGGCAGTTGATGCAGCGAAAGGTCAAGGCGAAACTCTAGCTGCATTGGCTGAAGTTATGGGCGTAGAAGCAGCAGATTCAGCAGCATTTAACCGCACTGTTCAATCTAACTTTGATTCTATGTTTAACGCTGATGCAACTTCTGAAGTGGCTTTAGAGTCACTGAAGACTGCAATGGCTAAAGACGTTGAGTTGAAAAAATACGTTGGCTAATCTTTGATTAGATCTTCGTGATGAAAGCGCGCTTCGGCGCGCTTTTTTATGTTTACTGTTTTCTTTTTAGGTTATGGTTTCGCTTTCGTTAAATGGATATTTTTACCATGCTCCGCTCAGGATTGTTGTTGTCGTTTTTTTGTACATTCTTGTTGGCCAGTGCATCGGCTTTTCCTTCAACAGAAAACCAATCTTCAGTTATTAGTGATAACCAGATTCAAGCGCTCGCGGATAAATCACAATGGGCACATCTACTACATGTTCGTTTACATCCGTTTAGTCGTAAGATAATTAGCCAAAATGACAGTGATAATTTCTTTTTAGCGGCTGATGGTAAAACCAATCCAGAGGCTGAAATGGCAGCGGATATCGCCGCATTTTCCCTCACGGAACAGGCACCTGACGTTTCGGCTCAATGCCAGTTTCCCGCGCGATATTTCTGGCTGAAACAACAGTTACCCCGTAATACCTTTGTTGATCAGCCTTGCCCCAAATTTGAAAAGTGGCGTGATGATTTAGAAGCCAATTCGCTGACGCTCATATTTCCAGCCTCGCATATCAATTCGCCCTCATCCATGTACGGCCATACATTAGTGCGTATGGACAGAGCTGATCCCTCGCGTAGTAAATTACTGGCCTATAGTGTGAATTTTGCGGCTAATGCCGACCCCACTGATAACGAGTTGGTGTTTAGCTACAAAGGTTTAACGGGAGGTTATCCTGGAGTGGTATCTGTGATGCCATACTACGAAAAAACCAATCAGTATCAGCATATGGAATATCGTGATACGTGGGAATATCCGCTGAATTTTACCCCTGATGAGGTTGCGCAGTTCGTGCGTCACATCTGGGAAACCCAAGATACGTATTTTGATTATTTTTTCTTCGACGAAAACTGTTCATACCGTTTACTGGCGTTGCTGGATGCTAGTTCTGAACGAGCAAACTTAGCGGATCAATTTGTATTAAAAGCCGTTCCGGTTGATACGATTCGAGCTTTAGAGCAACAAAATCTGATCGCAGGCTACGAGTATCGACCATCAGCGGCGACGGAGCTGGAGTTTATGGCGACGCAAGCCGATGGCGAAGTCGTTGATCGCGCCAAGCAATTAGTTGAAAGCGACGATTCTGTAGATGACGTATTGGTCGGCTTATCACCGCTTGAGCAGGCGCAAGCGCTGGAGCTAGGGCATGCCTATGCACGTTATTTGTCGGTGAAAAAGAAGAAGGCGAGTCCGGAATTGCGTAAACGCACGATCGCCATCCTTTCCGCCAGAAGTAAGTTGGAAACCGGTAGTCCTTTCACTTCCGTACCTATGCCCGATGTTCGTGATGATCAAGGCCATAAAACACAGCGCGCTAGGTTAACCCTAGGGCAGAGTGATGAGCAGCCGTTTGTGCAGTTAAGTTGGCGCGCGGCTTACCACGAGATATTGGACCTTCCGAAAGGATTTGTCCCCGGTTCGCAGATACAAATGGGGGAGATTGATATACGTGATGGCGGCAACCATGATCTGCAGTTACAGCGGTTCTTGCTGGTGGATGTTTTATCGCTGAGTCACCGTACACGCTTTCAACGCCCTGTCGCTTGGGGTGTTAGTGCCGGTATGGATAGATATGCTGCCGGAAATAGCGAGCTGTTCACTTATCTGAACGTTGGTTTTGGTCGCGCGCATAAACTGGGTGATGGCCGAATATATGCTTTAGCGCAAATAGAGCTTAAAGCCGACAATCAATTCGAAGACGGTATTCAAGCATCGATAGGGCCGCGTTTAGGTTGGCTGTATCAAGGGCAAACGTATCAGCAACAGTTTGAGTTTAATTGGCAACCGGCCACATTGGGTGACGATACCATTCGCCGCCAATTGCTGTTACAGCAGGGTGTAGGGGTGGCCGATAACCTGCAGTTGCGTTTGGCTTTTAAGCGTCAATGGGCGGAAGCTCAAGCAATCAATGAAGCTGATATATCAGCGGTTTGGTATTTTTGATGCGTTTTAAATTAGTTTGTCTGTTTTTGTTGTCAGGGGTATTGGTTGGCTGTACCTCTTTAACCAGTTTGTATTTTGTGCCGCGCACTGTGTGGATACAAACGCCGCAAGATGTTGGCTTAGTGTATGAAGACGTTTATTTAACTACTGCCGACGATATCACCGTACATGCTTGGTGGATTCCGGCGCAGCAAGATGGGGTGCTTGAGCACAATGAAGAGCAGCAGGCGGATGCGCCGGTGGTTCTGTATTTGCACGGCAATGGCGAAAATATTAGCAGTCATTTTCGCAGTGTCGCTTGGTTACCTGAGCGCGGTGTAGGGGTGCTAGCGCTCGACTATCGTGGTTATGGTGCCTCCGAAGGTCGAGCCATGATGCCCGCTGTCATGATGGATGTCGAAGCCGCTGCTATTTGGTTAAAGAGCAGGGCTCCAGAACAGCCTTTGGTGGTATTAGGACAAAGTATGGGAGCCGCGTTGGCGGTTAATTTCGTTGCTGCGGCGCAACACACTTATTCAATTGAAGCCTTGGTGCTTGATGCGCCGTTTAGTGGTTTTCCTGCTGTTGCCCGTTCGGCGTTGGCGCATTCTTGGATTGGTTATCTGTTTTGGCCAGGTACTTTGTTTGTACCGTCAACCTGGGATCCAGTGCGCTTGGCGCCTAGCATTGAGGTGCCGGTGTTGGTTTTTCATAGCCCTACGGACGGTGTTATTCCTTATGATCAGGGCAAAGAAGTGTATGCGGCACTTAGGTCGCCTTCGTGCTGGATAGACAGTGTCGGCCCGCACATTCAGACCTTTGCTTACCCCGATTTGAAAGAGGTTGCTTATCGCTTCATTGAGGCTCAGGGTTGTTCGTCGTTTACCGGTGACTGACCTTTCGGTATAATGCGCCGCCTGGGAGTCTAAGGACTTCCGAATTACCTTCATTCTCCTCGTTCTGGAAGGCACTCTATGTTGCGAATCGCTCAGGATGCACTCACTTTTGATGACGTGCTATTGGTTCCCGGTTATTCCGAGGTTCTGCCCAATCAGGTTTCTCTGAAAACACGCTTAACACGCGGCATTCAGCTTAATACGCCTGTTATCTCGGCTGCCATGGACACTGTAACCGAAGCCCGCCTAGCTATTGCCATAGCGCAAGAAGGTGGCCTTGGTATCGTTCACAAAAACCTCTCTGTTGAAGAGCAGGCTGCTGAAGTACGTAAGGTTAAAAAACACGAAAGCGGTGTGGTTAAAGATCCAATCACTGTGCCGAGCACGACGACGATTCGTGAAATCTTAGAATTAACCAATCAGCACAACATCTCTGGCATGCCAGTTGTCGATGGTGAAGAGCTGGTGGGTATTGTGACAAGCCGCGATGTCCGTTTTGAGAAAAATCTCGACGCAACTGTGGCTTCAGTTATGACGCCAAAAGATCAGTTGGTAACGGTTCTAGAAGGTACTAGCCCACAAGAAGTACAAGACTTGCTGCACCTGCACCGCATTGAAAAAGTGCTTGTGCTGAATGCCAACGGCAAGCTAACCGGCATGATGACAGTTAAAGATATTCAAAAAGCCAAAGCCTATCCAAGTGCAGCCAAAGATGACCAAGGTCGTTTACTAGTTGGCGCTGCTGTAGGTACTGGTGCAGGTACTGACGAACGTGTTGATGCACTGGTTAAAGCTGGCGTTGATGTGATTGTTGTTGATACCGCCCACGGCCATACCAGCAATGCGAATGGCACAGGCGTTATTGACCGCGTACGCTGGGTGAAAGAACGCTACCCTCATATGCAGGTCATTGCAGGTAATATTGCGACTGCCGCTGCTGCGGTTGCATTGGCTGAAGCTGGCGCTGATGGCGTTAAAGTTGGTATTGGCCCGGGCTCAATCTGTACTACTCGTATTGTTGCCGGTGTTGGTGTTCCGCAGATTTCTGCTGTAGCTAATGTCGCGGCTGCAATGGAACCGTATGGCATTCCTGTTATCGCGGATGGCGGTATTCGTTTTTCTGGTGACATCGCGAAGGCGATTGTTGCCGGTGCCAGTGTGGTGATGGTCGGTTCTATGCTGGCCGGTACTGATGAAGCGCCGGGCGAAGTGGAATTGTTCCAAGGTCGTGCTTATAAATCATACCGTGGTATGGGCTCGTTGGGGGCAATGGGACAGAGCCAAGGCTCTTCAGACCGTTACTTCCAAGACAAGAAAGATGGCGTCGATAAATTAGTACCAGAAGGTATTGAAGGTCGTATCGCCGTTAAAGGTCCATTAACCAATATCGTTCACCAGCTCATGGGCGGTGTGCGTGCAGCCATGGGGTACACCGGTTGTGCCACGATTGACGAAATGCGCACTAAGCCAGAGTTCGTTCGTATTACGGCGGCTGGCATGAAGGAGTCTCACGTTCATGACGTGCAGATCACCAAAGAAGCACCAAACTATCGCTTAGGCTAATTAACTGCCTAGCAAGAAATAACGGGGATGATGCGTCATCCCCAATTTTGTTTTTAACGCCTACATTCTGGAAAGCCTCATGTCTCAAGACATTCATGCCCAACGGATACTGATTCTTGATTTCGGTTCACAATACACTCAGCTAATTGCCCGGCGCGTGCGCGAAATTGGTGTGTTCTCTGAAATTCGCGCTTGGGATATGGACGAAGAAGAAATTCGTGAATACAACCCTAGCGGTATCATTTTGGCTGGTGGTCCTGAGTCTGTGCCTGAGCCGGGCTCGCCGCGCGCGCCTGAAATCGTCTTTAACATGGGGTTGCCTGTGTTGGGTATTTGTTACGGCATGCAAACCATGGCCGAGCAGCTTGGCGGTAAGGTTCAAGGGTCGAATATTCGTGAATTCGGTTACGCCCAGATTCAAGTGGATAGTGAAAGCCGACTACTAAAAGACATCAAGGATCATATCGACGTAACGACTGGCAAGTCGTTACTGGATGTGTGGATGAGTCACGGTGATAAAGTCGTTGCCATGCCTGAAGGCTTTGAAATTATGGCATCTACGCCATCTTGCCCGATTGCCGGCATGGTGAATGCAGAGAAAAATTTCTACGGCGTACAATTCCATCCAGAAGTGACTCATACCTTGCAAGGTAAGCGTTTATTAGAGCACTTCGTATTAGAAATCTGTGATTGCGAGGCTTTGTGGACGCCTGCGAAAATTGCAGAAGATCAAATTGAACGTGTACGCGCACAAGTGGGCGATCAGAAAGTTCTATTAGGTTTGTCAGGTGGCGTAGATTCCTCTGTTGTCGCCGCGCTGTTGCACAAAGCCATTGGCGATCAGCTGACCTGTGTATTCGTAGATAACGGCCTATTGCGTAAAAACGAAGGCGATATGGTGATGGACATGTTTGCTAAGAACATGGGCGTTAAAGTTATTCGTGCTGATGCTGCCGATTTATTCTTAGGCGCATTGGCGGGCGTATCTGACCCAGAAGCCAAGCGTAAAATCATCGGTGGAAACTTCATTGATGTGTTTGATGAAGAGGCAACTAAACTTAAAGACGTTCATTTCTTAGCGCAGGGCACTATCTACCCAGATGTAATTGAGTCCGCGGCCTCGAAAACTGGCAAAGCGCATGTGATTAAATCTCACCATAACGTCGGCGGTTTGCCTGACGATATGAAGATGGAATTGGTTGAGCCATTGCGTGAACTGTTTAAAGACGAAGTACGTAAAATCGGTTTGGAACTTGGTTTGCCATACGACATGGTTTACCGTCATCCATTCCCAGGCCCTGGCTTGGGCGTACGTATTTTGGGTGAAGTGAAAAAAGAATACGCTGACATTTTACGCGAAGCCGATGCCATCTTTATAGAAGAGCTGCACAACTTCGATTGGTACCATAAAACTTCCCAAGCATTTGCGGTATTCATCCCGCAGAAGTCGGTCGGTGTGGTGGGTGATGCTCGTCGTTATGAGTGGGTGATTGCCTTACGTGCGGTAGAGACCATCGATTTTATGACGGCTCGTTGGGCGCATTTGCCATACGAGCTGTTAGAGAAAGTATCGAACCGTATCATTAATGAGATCGAGCATGTCTCACGTGTGACATATGATGTATCGAGCAAGCCGCCAGCCACGATCGAGTGGGAATGATTCGACACTTGAATCTTGGTATTAGAGAGAAACCACCTTCGGGTGGTTTTTTTTGCCCGTTATTCTGTTTTTGTTTATCGACCGCTAGTTTTAGGTCGCTCTCGAATATCAAAGTACCTAGTTAGTATTCCAATCGAATCAAACGCTGCTAGTCTTAGGAAAGGCTAGAAATCAAGGGAAAGGTGTGTGTATGAGGCTTCGTCACTGGATAGGTATTTCACTGGTAGCATTTCTATCAACGGCTCAAGCGGTTGAACTACGCACAACCATATCACCACCATACCAAATCATGCTTCAAGGTGAACTCTCGGGTGTTTCATCCAATGTGATGCGTTGCATTTTTGGTGATATGGACGAAGTCTATGACGTGCAGGTCATGCCATGGGGGCGAGCCGTTGCGGATCTTGTCTCCGCTGATGCTGACGGTTTGTTCACCTCGATGCCTACCGATGAACTGGATGATTATGCGACCATGTCCGTGCCGTTCGCCCTAGAGAAATGGTACTGGTATTTTACCGATAGCAAGCTGGAATCTCGGGTAGATTTTCATTCAGGGCTGCGGATTGGTGCCATTCGATCGAGTAATCAGGCGCTGTGGTTGAAGATCAATGGTTACACTCAGATAGAAGAGGTTAATGAAGGGGAGCAATTATTCAAACTGGTTCGAGCAGGGCGCTTGGACGCCTTTATTGCCGATGAAAGAAACTTTCATGAAATTGCACATGAACTTGACCTAAATCAGAGTGATTTTAAACGTCGGTTTTTGAAATACACGCCTTTGGGTATCTATTTTGCCAATCATTTTTTGTCCGAACGTCCAGATTTTTTAGCTAATTTCAACGCCCGAGTTTCGGGTTGTGCTCCCGGCTCGATGCTACTTTCGACAAGTGAAAACAAGAAGCTGAAGGCGATTTTAGAATATCAAATTCGTAATTGGGTTGAGAGTCGCGAAGTTATTAGTAGTATTCGTATGCAGAATGAATCCATGAAAAAAGTCACGATTAAAGATATTGAAGTATTAGATAAAAAGTGGCGAGCGGAGATTGGTGCATCGGAGCGACCGATGATCAATAAATTATTGAGTAATCAATTATCTAAATATCTGCGTGACGTCCAAGAGGCCTCAAAAGGCTTGTATACCGAGATTTTTGTGGTTGATCGAAATGGCGTAAACGTAGGGCAGAGTGCCGTTACTTCAGATTACTATCAAGGCGATGAAGAGCCATTTAAAAAGAGCTTCGGAGATGGGATAGGCGGAAATAATATTAGCGGAATAGAATATGATGAGTCGACGCGAACGTTTCAGGTCAAATTGAGTTTAACCGTCGGTGATGAATTTAAAACGCCAATAGGTGCAGTCATTGTAGGTATTGATGTGGAACGTGCCCTATCAGCAGATTGATAGGGCTAATTAATAACACCGTTAACTGACGAAGGTTACTGCATCGGTTAGTTCTGCTCGATCTGTTCGACATTTATTGGCTGGAGCATTTTCGTCCGCGTAGCCAAATGACATGCCGAATAACACTCCACGCCCTTCAGGCAAACCTAGAAATTCTCGTATTGGATCAGGAAATTGCCCAAGTGCGCCTTGCATACAGCTATCAATTCCTTTTTCTTTCAATAATAGCGTCAAGGTTTGCGCATATATTCCAATATCTACAGCTCCCATGATATCGAGATAGGTATCCATGGTGAAAAATGCAACGTGAGGAGCGTCGAAAAAAGCCCAATTACGCAGCATTGCCATATTACGTTTCATTTTATCTTCGCGTGCAATATCCATTGATGTATACAGCGCATTAGCTGAGCCAAACTGACGCTCGCGATGAATACCATCGTAGGCGACTTTCCAATTAAAATCTGGATTGGGCGCTTGCTGTTTCATCACAGTGCCAACTAATAAATTTTTTAACTTATCTTTCTTTTCACCGGATACCACATAGGTTTGCCACGGCTGGACATTGCAATTCGATGGTGCTCGTTGAGCTGCTGTAAAAATTTCTTGTAACATATCTGCAGCGACAGGGTCTGGGCGGAAAGCGCGAACCGAAAATCGTTCGTTCAGAATATTGGCAATGGACATATGAGTTCCTCAAAATAAAAAGCCGGACTACTAACGGCTTTACGTTAACAGTCCGGCTGTCGTTAGAACAGGTGATAAGTGCCAATGTCACAGCACTGATTCCGTGATTCTAGTCTTAGCTTTCTTTATTCAACAAGTAAGTGCTCAGCAAAGGTACTGGGCGACCAGTTGAATTCTTTGTTGTGCCATCACCACCCCATGCAGGGCCTGCGATATCCAAGTGCGCCCAACGAGTGCCTTCAGTAAAGCGCGATAAGAAACACGCTGCCGTTGTTGCTCCAGCCAAAGGGCCACCGATATTTGCCATATCCGCGAAGTTGGAATCCAAACCTGCTTGGTAGTCTTCTTCCAGAGGTAAGCGCCAAATGCGGTCGCGAGAATAGCCACTGGCAGATAACAGTTCGTTGGCCAAGCCTTCGTCTGTAGTGAATAAACCTGAGTTCACTTTACCCAGTGCAGCCATACAAGCACCGGTTAGGGTTGCAATATCAACCACCGAGGCTGGCTTATAGTCGCGGATCCCTAATGTTAGAGCGTCACACAATACTAAACGGCCTTCGGCGTCGGTATTGAGGATCTCGATGGTTAATCCCGACAAGCTAGTAACAACATCACCCGGTTTACTGGCATGGCCAGACGGCATATTCTCGGCGCTGGTTACAATAGCAACAACGTTGATGGCGGGCTTTAGAGCTTTGATGGTTTTCATCGTGCCTAGTACCGAAGCGGCACCACACATGTCGTATTTCATTTCGTCCATTTTAGGGCCAGGCTTCAAGCTGATACCGCCAGTGTCGAAGGTAATACCTTTGCCTACTAACATATGCGGCGCTGCATTTTTATCGGCTGCGCCTAAATATTGCAGGATAATAATTTTGCCTGGTTCTGAAGACCCTTTGCTGACCGAATAGAACGAACCTGCGCCCATCGCTTCTAGTTCTTTCTCATCGTAAACCTTACACGTCATTGAGCCGTCTGCCGCTATCGCTTCAGCTTGTTCAGCAAGGTAGGTGGGTGTGCAAATATTCGGTGGCATATTGCCAAGGTCTTTAGCGTAATCTGTACCCATACCAATTGCGTCACCACGTTCAAGTGCCGCACCAATGTCACTACCAATCCAAATCAGCTTCTCAGCTTTCGCTGTTTCTTCTTTAGCTGGTTTAGTCGCCGTGAAGCGGTATTGGGCGCTGTGTAGTGCCAACATAATTTGTTCTGCCCACCAAGCTTCAGGCATGCACTCACTTGCAAGGTCAGCAATAGAGACAGCAACGGTTCCCGGGATTTTGGCGATACCGGAAGAAATAGCAGTAACAATTTTGCCGGCGTTAAACGCGCTGATTTCGTCCTTACCTGTGCCAACCAGCAACACTCGCTCGGCGCTAATACCGGAAACCCCTAGCAATAGTAGTGTGTCACCAACATTGCCTTTAATGTCTTTTGCATCAATACGCGCTTGCAGGAAACCGCCGGTTGCACTGTTTATGGCTTGTGCAGCGTCAGATAACTTGCCTGACTGGTCGAGAGTAACGACAATACATCCCGCTTGAACTTGGGTGGCCGAATCTGAAACTACCTGATATTGCATGACTGCTCCTGACGAAGTGAACACATAAAACGTGCTTCATTATTATTGAGGACGGTGACGCGGCCTCGCCGTGTAACTATCTTCGGTGACTAGCTCTATAGTGTGCGGGCTGGTTGGCAAAATACAAGGGGAGAGCACATCTTCTAATGAAAATGGGTACAATGGCCGCCACCAATATTATATGCCCAGCCAAAATGGCCGTAGGGTTACAAGGTTTATCGATTTGATTCTTTTTCGCTATTTAGCACGAGAACTTGCTGGCGCTATGTTCGCCGTTACCATCGTGCTGCTAATGATTTTAATGAGTGGTCGCTTGATCCAACAATTGGCCGCTGCCGCTGCGGGTGAGGTATCGCTTGAAATTGTGTTTTTTACGCTGCTATTACGTCTACCTTCCTTTCTTGAAATGATTCTACCGTTAGCACTCTTCATATCCATTTTGCTGACTTACGGGCGTTTATACGCCGAAAGCGAGATGACAGTGTTAACCGCGACTGGGTTTTCTAACTTTAAGTTGTTGGGTTACACCTTAATGCCTGCTGCAATGGTAACGCTTGTTGTGGCCAGCTTTACGTTAGTGCTGAGTCCGTGGGGCGCTCAGAAAATGGAAGCCCTGTATCAAAAGCAGGCTCGGCTTACCGAGTTTGAGTTATTGGTACCGGGGCGTTTTCAAAGTACAAAAAGTGGCACGCGGGTGACTTACACCAAGGCGCTATCGGATGACAAAACCCAGATGAATGGTGTTTTTATTGCGGATGGTGACACTTTATTGCTCGCCGAATCTGGCACTCAGTATGTAAGCGACGACACAGGATCGCGGTTCTTGGAACTGCATGGCGGTCGCCGTTTTGATCTCAATGCAGATAGCTTAGAGCTGCAAATTCTTGATTTTGATTTGTATGGTGTAAAAATCGCAGATGAGCCGGAAGAGCGCCGTAAGCTCCGAAAAGAGGCGGTGCCGACGCTTGATTTAATCGGGTCTAAAGACCCCAAACATCAGGCTCAATTGCAGTGGCGTATTTCCCTGATATTGATGGTACCTATTGTTACCTTGATTGCCTTCCCGCTATCCAAAGTAAACCCGCGCCAAGGCCGTTTTGCTCGTTTATTTCCAGCAATCGTGTTGTTTATGGTGTACATCTCTTTGCTGATTGCCATGACGGGCATGATTGAAAAGCGCACGCTAAAGCCTGAAATCGGCTTATGGAGTTTGCATATAGTGTATTTGTTTATCGCCACTGGGCTTCTGCTAGGGCCTGAATGGTTGCGTCGTCAGCGGGTGAAGCGTTTATGAATAAACTCGATTCCTATATCGCTCGCAGCGTTTTGATGGCCTCTCTTGTGGTGGTCATTGTGATTGTTGGTCTTGATGCGATTTTTACCTTAGTCGATGAGTTAGATCAGCTCAAAGGCGATTATCAATTTGTTCAAGCCCTAGAGTTTATGACGCTGCGCTTACCGCGCAGGGCATACGAATACATGCCGATGGCTTGTTTGATCGGATGCCTAGCTGGATTAGGTGGCTTGGCAGCAAGCAGTGAATTAACGGTGATGCGTGCTGCTGGTTTATCCGTTACACGCATTTCTATCGCGGTGTTAAAGCCCGTCGCTTTGTTGATGATTTTAAGCATGGTAACGGCGGAGTTTGCTATCCCAACCTTGGAACGTATTGCCCAAGCGCAAAAAGCGGTTGCTCAAGGTAAGGATGATGCGTTATCGAACAAAGGCAAAGGCTATTGGCATCGAGAAGGCGATTTATTTATGCGCTTTACTGCTATTGAACCGGGTGGCGTATTGCATGGAGTTACCCTGTATGAATTTGATAGTGCGCAAAATTTAATACGGATGCGAACTGCCGAACGTGCGATCTATCAGCGTGCACATTGGTCTATGGAAAACGTACGTGACTTAGATGTAACACCAGACCGCACTATTGCAACGCACTTTGATACTTTAGATTGGAATACCGAATTAACCCCCGCTAGTTTAAGCGTGGTGATGGTGCAGCCGCGTGATATGTCGATCTCTAATCTCTATAGCTATACCCGTTACTTAGAGCGCCAAGGATTGAATGCCGATAACTATTTACTGTCGTTTTGGCGTAAGGTTACTCAGCCACTGGGGACATTTGCATTGGTTATTTTGGGGATTTCATTTATTTTTGGGCCTTTGCGGGCGGTGACGCCTGGTTATCGAATCTTCTCAGGTATCTTGGTTGGCTTAGTGTATAAATATGCCGAAGAACTACTGGCACCAGCCAGTATCGTGTTTGGATTCGCGCCGATTTGGGCCAGTATTATTCCCATTGTAGGAAGCGCAACAGCGGGTATTTATCTGCTGCGCAAAGCGGGCTAGTAGCCTAGCGCTTAGGACATATCCTTTGGGACATAAACAATGCGCGTGAGCGACGCCATGTCGTGCCACGTGCGTTGTTGTTTATCCAACCAAGCCCAGAAAAAACCAACGCCAAAAATCACTAACGAGAAAAAGCCCATACCCGTGCGTAACATGCAGTGGCTCAAACGTATATGTGAGCCATCAAGGGTTGTGATGCGGAGTCTCCAAGCCTTCATCCCAATAGTTTGTCCGCCTTTACGCCAAGAGTGGCTGTAATATAAAAAGCAAATAGTGAACATCAGCGATAAATTAACTGACGCAGGGAAGCCCCCAGGAAATTCGCCGCTAATCGTTTTAATGATGGCTACTAAAACCATTCCAACCATGATGTACAAGGCAATGACAATCAGGCCGTCGTAAGCAAGTGCTGCCAAACGGCGTAGTAAAGGAGCAGTGGGATAATTTTGCAGCGACATACAAGCCTCGGTAGGAAGGAATATGGCGCGAATGATAGCAAAGGACAGCGTGGAGTACGAAGGCTGATGACTCACATCACTTCTTTGCACTAATGAATATCACACCGGCGGTTTTTGAGTGATATCATCAAACTAGCATTGAATTCGATAAATTTGAGTATTAGGAGCCGCCAAATGGTGGATTTATTTGATATTCGTAAAGAATACACCCAAGGTCGTTTAGACGAGCAAACCGCCGCTAAAGATCCGATGACACAGTTTCATGCATGGTTTGAAGCCTATCGTGAAACTCTGCCTGTAGAGCCAACCATTATGACGGTGGCTAGCGTTGATGCCGAAGGCCAACCTTGGCAACGCATCTTGTTGTTGAAAGCTTATGACGAGCAAGGCTTCGTATTTTTCACCAATTATGAAAGTAACAAAGGCCAGCATTTCGCGAACAACGCTCGTGCCTCAATTCACTTTTTTTGGATTGGCCAAGAACGACAAATTCAGGTGCAGGGCATAGTGACGAAAATGACCCGCGCCGAAGCGGAAAGTTATTTTCATTCGCGTCCGCGCGAAAGCCAACTGGGTGCTTGGGCCTCAAAACAGAGCCGTCCATTGACCACTAGGGCAGAACTGGAGGCCAACTTTGCTGCCGTCAAAGAAGCTTACGAAGGTAAGGATGTGCCGTTACCGGATTACTGGGGCGGATATCGTTTGGTGCCTGAAAGAGTGGAGTTTTGGCAAGGCGGTGAACATAGATTACATGACCGCATAGAATACCGCCGCAATGGCAGAGAATGGCTGCAGCAACGGTTGAATCCGTAAGTTGCAGGCGTTTAACGTTTTGGGAACGATTTAAAAAGCACCGCTATGAAGGGTGCTTTTTTGTTTATTAATTGGCTAGGCCTTTAATAATTTCTCGCGCTTGATCCATATAATGATTGCCGAATAAAACCGCGTGATTAAGCACATGATACAGTTGATAAACAGGGCGGCGCATGGCATAGCCATCATCAATTGATCGCACACTCTGATACCCTTTATAGAAGGCCTCAGGGAAGCGTCCGAATAGTTCTGTCATCGCCAAGTCGGTTTCGGCATCACCGTAATAACAAGCGGGATCAAACACAACAGGGCGAGAAGATTCGACATCGGGACGGAATGCGATATTGCCAGACCATAAATCACCATGCAGTAACGAAGCTTCTGGCTGATGCCCAAGTAAGCGCGTTTGGCAGCGAGCTAAAATTCGTTCACGTCCGCGAATGCCATCCCCACGCATTTCTAATTGAGTTAACAGCGGTGCGATGCGTTGCTCACTGAAAAAATGCGCCCAGTGATTACTCCAATTGTTATTTTGTGGCGTATCACCACAAAATGTTGTGTGCTCAAAGCCATAGCCCTTATCACTGGTATGGCTGTGCATCCCTGCAATTTGGCGTCCTGCTTCGAGCCAATCACCATGTACCGCTAATGGCGTATGGGTAAGAATCAGATACGAATGACCATCAACCACACCGCACGTTATTGGCTGTGCTGTAACAATGCTTTGAGTTTCCATAATGCGTAGTAAGCCATCTTGCTCAGCTCGAAAACGTTCAATGCCGGTGCCTTCAGCGGACAAGCGCTTGATAAAAAAGTCGCCAGCTTCCGTACGAACACAATATTGTTGCTGAGCCGTATTTAAGTGTTGGCTATAGCTCGTTAGCTCACTGGCGGCAGGCAGTAATAAACGTTGATCAACCGCATCGGCCAAAATTCGAGTCAGGAGATACTGAGCACTCTCGGTTGAGCGTAATAATGTCGCAGTCATGATCCGACAATCCAAAAAAGAACGAATGATCAGTATAGTCGGACGAATTGGAGTAAGAGTGAGTCCTACTTAACACTTTACCGTAAACTAACCGACCAATTGTGTCAGTGAATGCTGCAAAATGTCAGGTAGGTAAGCTTAGGTGAGCGAGTGTAAGGCTGAGTTGTATCGAGTTAAACGATGGCTATTTCGAGTACCTTGATGCCTTGTAGCAATCTGCTACAATACCTGTAACGCGTTTCTACTCTCTTTGGTATGAGGTTGTGATCATGGCTAAAGCCCAATCCCCTGTGCGTCTTGAAGCATCGTTAATGGAATCGGCAAAGTTCGCTGGCGATCTACTTAAGCGCAGCGCCGCCGAACAAGTCGAGTTTTGGGCGAGTTTAGGTCGCTTAGTCGCACCCAAGATCAGCCCGAAAGAACTGATCGAACTGCAAGCGGGCCTGCTCGATATCAAATTCGAAGAAGCTAAACCCGTGACGGTAGATTCCGGTGCTTTGTTTAGTGAGCTTGACCAGAAGCGTGTTTCTGGTGCGTTGGAACAAGCCATTGCCAGCAACAGCGTTCGTTATCAGGCATCTGCAACACAACCGGGCTGTTTAGAGCAAGTTAACCCCGATGGCAGCCTTGTGGTTGGTCGCTTTACTAATGGACAATTCGAACCCCTCGTATGAAACAACTATGGATGTTGGTCGGTGGCAATGGATCTGGCAAAAGTACATTCTACGAGCAAATGCTCAAGCCCAAAGGTATGCCGTTTATTAATGCAGATATCATCGCCAAAGAAGCCTTCCCAGATGATCCCGTAAATAATAGCCATAAAGCCGCACGCATTGCCGAAGAACTCAGATTCGATAAACTCCGCCAAGGTTACAGCTTTTGCTTTGAAACCGTATTCTCCCACGTTAGCAAAATTGACTTTATCGCCACCGCCAAAGCGACGGGCTACCAAGTTATTTTGGTGTTCATTCACATCGATAACACAGATTTGAACCAAGCTCGTGTCGCGCAACGCGTGCTCGACGGCGGCCATAATGTACCAGCTGATAAGATCTTATCTCGCATTCCTCGCACCTTAGATAACGTGAAAGCAGCAATTCCGCTGTGCGACGAAGTACACGTATTGGACAACAGCCGATTGGATGATCCGTTTAAACGCGTGCTGAGTATTATCAATGGCCAGATCAGTGCACGAGTCGATGTGGCATTGCCGAGCTGGGTGCTGGCATTGATAGGGGAGTAGTTCTGAATTAAAGCTATCTGAAAATTTGAAGCTGTCGTTAATCTAAATCTTGTACGCTGGTCTTACTGTGCATTCATGCGGCCTAGAAGGGCGAACGGTCGTTCTGAACCCCAGAAAACGAAAAAAGCTAGTAAGTGTTAACCTACTAGCCTTTAGAATAAGTGGTAGCTATGGACGGACTTGAACCATCGACCCCAGCATTATGAAGGTGTCAAAGTCTTTGTTATAATCGCTTGCATATAACAATGGACTGTTCTGTATGTTTCGCAACTCCTTGATTTTTATAGCATTAACATTCTCTTTGAATGCTTATGCTGCCTGTCGTACTGAAATCTCATGCTTTAAACCTAAGATAACGTGGACCTATAAGGGTTCTCAGTTCGTTACGGTTTGTCATAATTATCCTTCTAACTCTTGGCAGTACCGCGCTTGTCGTAGAGAAGCACAAGGGTATTTTCAGGAAAGGTGTAAGGATCTTAAAAAGAAATTGAAGACTGCACACTCAGAACAAAGGGCTGCTTTGACTAAGTCTAAGGATTTGTTTTGTAGTCATTTTAGGCCTTAGTTTTAGGCTTTTATATTTTAATAGGGATTTTATGGCCAAGTTTCTTACTACTACTTCTATCAGTTACCATCTTGAAGAAATCATCAAGAAGTCTAAGCGGAATGTAATTCTCGTTAGTCCTTATCTTAAGCTTAATGCACGTATTAAAGAGATGCTGTTGTCTAAAATTGATACTGGTGTGGTTGTACGCGTTGTATATGGCAAGAAGGAGATGTCAGATTCTGAACTTTCTTGGTTTGCGGAATATCCAGATATTCGGTTGTTCTACTCTGATAACCTGCACGCTAAGTGCTATATGACAGATTCCTATGCCATTGTTTCTAGCTTGAACCTTTATGAGTTCAGTCAAGTGAACAACAATGAAATGGGTGTTTTTTTGTCTCGTTCGGAGGATGAACAGGCTTTTTCTGACTGTTTCACTGAGGTGTCTAGGATCATAAAGGTTGCTCAGGAGGTTAAGCATTCTCCTACACTTGATCCTGAAGCTGCTTCTTATGATCTTCTTACTACTGCTAATTTGGCTAAGAAAATTGGGATGTCTACTTCTGATATGGAGTCGGTGCTCCTCGATCTCGGATACTTGGAGCTTAGAGATACGAATAAATATCTTACTAATAAGTCTAAGTCGTTAGGGGCTAAGTTTCGGAAGGGGAAGTTTTCTTATTATTTCCTCTGGCCTCATGATTTGTCTTTAGAGGTTGGGCCTGATGCTCCAAAGGACTCTCCTTTTATATCAATGCTTAGGCGCTTACTCTGATTCATTTGCAATAAGCCGCTACCACTTCCAATGCTTAGCGGCTCGTTGTGCAATTAGCCAGCCTGTGGGCTGGTCTTTAAGTCTCTGTGAGCTCTTTTAGTCATAGGGCTTATTTGTCCAGCTTCTGGCAATTCTTCTCCATATGCTAGCCATAGCTTGTACTCAGGGAATAGTCTCCCAATGTCCTCTACTTCAGTCCCCCTTAGTTCAACTGTTCCGTTTCTTACGTTTTTCCAACGAGACGAACTTGATCGTGATCTTTCTGTTAGCCATGGGACTTTTATGTCCTCTTCTTCCCATATTAGTCTTAGCCTATCAGTTTGAGTTAGTTCCATAAAAAAAAATTATATGTTAATTATAAATCCATACTTGTTTATAATTAACATATCCCCTATATTTGGTTAGTCGGCTACTGCAATAGCCGGTTTGATAATCACTTAACTGATCATCCTAGCACGAAAGCCCAAAAATCAGATATCGGGCGCGTCTGGGTCGGGGGTCAAATTATGAACGCTAGCGCCATGCGAATTCCTTCTCCAATTCGTCCCATTCCAGAACAACTGGCATTGCTCCCTGTGGGCACTGACGTTGCTTTACGCGAATACCAAGCAGCATTCAAAAACGACTCGGTACACCTCCCAGAGCTTTCGCTCCGTTATCTGATTTTTCTTGTCCTCTCCGGTGCTGAATTACCAGAAATCCACTCTTTTGTTTGTTCGCTCCGATTAGAACTAAACGGCCTTTGCCTAGAACGATTACACGCTGAAATTGCTATGCAGTACGGCGGGTGCATAGCTGAAACAAAATCCGCTAAAAACTGAGGTAATAACCATGCAAGCAACTATGAACGTACAACTCGTTGGTACCGCGTCCTACAATATGGACAACGGCGAATTGAATCAGATTTTCGTGATCGTTCCTGATCCCGAAAACAAAAACGTGCGCGGCTATTCAGTCGCCAAAATGCAGTGCGCTCGTTGTGTATTCGATGCGCTGCCTGTTGATGCGTCGGCGTATCCACTCGACGTAACACTGACCGTTAAAAACAAAGTGAGCGGGGGCAAGGTATCGCAATTCGCGCTAGCTGCCGCTATCGCTCGTCCTGCGCCTGCGGCGAAGGCTTCTTAATTATGCAATTGCTCGCGTGTGATTCTGTTATCTACTCTGGTTCTGGCGCTTCTGGTTCTCCGTCGTGCTCCGCTTGGGTTGAAGTCACACAAGAGCAAATGTTTTTAGAAACGTTGGAACAATACTTCGGTTTTGATCCTGAACTGTTCGCGGTCCTCATCGTTGGCATGCTCTTAACGTTTGTTACAGGTCATGTCACCGGTGTGATTGTGAAAACAATGAACAGAACATAGTTCTGTTCTCTATCTCTCTCAAAATGGAATAAATCTTATGAAAAACAAACTGCAATATTTGAAAAAATTGGCTCGTGAAAATGCTGTTCGTTCTGGTGCGCTAGTTGTCGGTACTTTGGCCGGTACGTCTGCTTTTGCAATTGACGCAACTCCAGTTACAGCGGCTTTTGATGAAGCCAATGCAACTTATGGTGTTGCTGTGACTGCGCTGATTGCTCTTGTGGCTATTGGTGTAGGCGTTGGCATGATCGTATCTATGATGCGCAAAGGCTAACCCGTGTTAATCACGGTTCTGCTCGCTGTGGCTCTGAATACAAGTTTTGTATTCGGTTTCTACACTGGGCGGATTTCCTAAGCCCTCTTCGGAGGGTTTTTTTAATTCTTTATTTATCGGGGATTTTTAAATGAGGGTTTTTTTCTCTCTGCCGTTCCTGTTTCTTCTGCTTGGGTTTTCGCAATCTTCACTAGCTCAAACATTTGATGAAGCCTGTCCCTATGGATATTCCACACCGCAACTTGAAAGCGCCTATCATAGTGGCCTTTCACAAACTACTTGTAACGGTCGGCTATCAAATTTCACTAATACCACCAATAAAACTTACGCCTGCTACAGAAGCCCTGAGGCCGCACAGGAGAATTTTGCGTGGTCTGTCCGTTACGTTAGTGAATGCCAAGGCCCTCCGCCTGATCCTGAACCAGATCCTAATTGTGAAGACACTCTAGAGGGCTGTCCGCCGCCTCCAAATTGTAATGATGGTGATGAATACGATGCAGATGTAGATATGTGCTGCAATTCTGGTTCGGTTTCGTTTTGTTATCCTCCTCCTGATCCTGATCCTAATACTGATCCTAACGGAACTGGTGGCGGTGGTGATCCTGATCCTGATTCTGGAACTGGTGGCGGTGATCCTGATCCTGATTCTGGAACTGGCACGGGTGATGGTACAGGCGGTACAGGTACGGGTGATGGCACAGGCGGTACAGGTACGGGTGATGGCACAAGTACGGGCGGTGGTACAGGCACGGGTGATGGTACTGGCACGGGTGATGGTACAGGCACGGGTGATGGTACAGGCACGGGTGATGGTACAGGCACAGGTGGTGGCACAGGTGGTGGCACAGGTGGTGGCACAGGTACGGGCGATGGCACAGGTACTGGCGATGGCACGGGTACAGGCGATGGCACGGGTACAGGCGATGGCACAGGTACAGGTACAGGCGCTGGTACTGGTGATGAAGAAGGCGGCCCTTGCGATCCTGAACAAAAAGATTATTTAAATTGTTTAAATGGTGTTGGTAAACGTGATTGGGACGGCTTCTCTGATAAATCAGAATTGATCGAACAGAAGCGCGCTGAATATTCTGAAAAGTTAGAGTCTTTCAAAGATCGTTTTGATGGTTTGTTTAATGTTAGTGCTGGTTCGGCTGATCCGTTTTATTCCAACTTGCAAAATATAAAGGGCGCTCAGGTTGATTTTGGTACAACTCGATTGCAAGAGGGTTTGCAATTTCTTCCTGCTTTAATTCTGTTTGCTGCCACCGTTGCTGCCGCTTTTATTATGTTAGGAGGGCGTGGCGATTGAATAAAATAATTGTATTTTTTGCGTTTTCTTTTTTGTCTTTAGCTGCTTTCGCTGCTGATGAATCCACCGCTATAGGTGGTCGATCAGTTCTTGATTCTATCGGCGTGATGGTCGACTGGTTCGAAGTTGGCGGCTATGAAATGGCTGACAATATTTTAGAGCGCATAGCGGTATGGGTGATTATTTGGGAGTTGGAAACAAAGCTTTTTTTTCTTGAAATCTCGTTTTCAATTGCTGAGTCATTTATTAACGCTCTTGATATATCAGGGCATATCCAATCGGCACTTAACGGCTTAGATTCTCGTATAGCCGCGTTTGTTGCATGGCTCAAGATACCGGAAGCAATCAACATTATTGCTTCTGCTCATGTCACGTCATTCGTGTTTAGGATGATCAGCAAATGACAGCGGTAATACATCACGGGCCTCCAGGTTCTTACAAGTCGTTCGCGGTTGTTCAAGATGTCGTCATTCCTGCGCTACTCAATGGTAGAACCGTTGTCACTAACGTTCGCGGCTTAGATTCAATTGAGCGCATACAGAAAGCGTTAAACATTGATTTAGAAAAGCACTCAGAATTTAAGAACGCGCAACTTATTACGGTTAAGCATGATTCAAAGCGTGGCTTTGAACATATGGCGCGTTTTTTTCAATGGGCACCGTTTGGTGCTCTGATCGTTATGGATGAAGGGCAGCAAATATACCCAACACGATTGCGTAATTTATCCGAGTTTGATACTCCCAAGAATGATATAGAACCAGAACAAGACGGCGTGCCTGTACGTCCTGTTAATGTCGAAGAGGCTTTTGATAAACATAGGCATATGAATTGGGATATTTACGTAACCACAACCAACATTGGCAAAATACACAAAGAGGTTAGGGCGGTTGCTGAATACGGCATTCGCCATCGCGATATGTCCGGCATCTTGCCGTGGTACAAAAACAAATGGAGAGAGTTTAAACATGATGCAGAATCAAGCGGAAAGCTCCCTAGTCACTACATCGGCTCACCCGTCGTTAGAACGTCGAAACCCGAAATCTTTGGATGCTATCAATCAACAGCAACAGGAACCGCCAAGTCGTCTAACGAAAATAAATCAGTTTTTAGAGATCCTAAGTTACGACTTTTTATTGTCATCCTTGTCGTGGCTCTCTCGTATTTTTTTTACGGTATTTTCGGCGTCATTCAAAGGTTTAACCCGTCTGTGGAAGTACCTAATAGTCCGTCTGGTCAAAGTTTTCGCCGCACTGATCATCATGATGATATTCGCGACGCTGTTCAGGCTGGCTCTGCGGCTTCTTATTCTCTAGATCCTTTTCATGATCTTATTTCGAACGCTGATATTTATTATCACGGTGTTGTTAAAACACATTTATTTACAGTTGTGTCGGATGGCCGAGAGTCGCTGTTAACGAGTGCTGATTTTGTCGCAGCCGGTTATCGCATTCGTATTTTGTCCGAATGTTTGGTTTTGATTTCTAAATCTGATTCAACGCATTTTGCAACGTGTGAGCCTAAGCCTCTGGCTGCTCAATCTGAGCCTGTACTCGCTAATTTAATACCATGATTAACCTAGCGTAGAGCATCGCACTGGCATGGGGTGTGGGGGCGCAGCATCCCCACGGATAACCAGAACCTAACAAATTAAACAGGGCGTAAACATGGAATCAATAAATAACTTAATAATTGAGCGCGCGCGGTTTTTCGCCCAAGCGAACAGCGCAGTAGATAAAACCGCGCGCGATTTATTAAGTAATGCCGCATACGGCATTACGTCTCTGTAACACGTAATTTAAAAGGGGGGTAAACGCTCTCCTAAAACGCGGTTTCTCGTTCCTGACTTAAAAAAGGGTTTTTAAAAATGGCACGTTACGAAAATAAGAAAATGACTAGAATACAGAATCCTGAAACTGGTTCTGACGTATATCAAACGGAACGCCTCACGGCTGAGTATGATCTCTCAAATATGCGGTTTTTGTGGCGTGGCATTGATACGATCCGGCAACTCTATAACTGCACCGTGAATCCAGTTGTTTTTGAACAAATAGCCAACCACTGGGATAACAAAACCAGTGACGTGATAACTCTCGGCGGTATTGAGTGGAAGCTTTCAAGCTCCGGCAAGAAATCTGGCTATAAGTACATTTTAAAGAACCTACATGAAGGCTTTGTAGTGCTCCTGAAGTCGTTCTACTGTGAATTAGATGACCATGGGCCCCATCTGAAAATAGAATGCACACCGCAAATAATCGACGAACTGGGTCTAGAAAAATTAACCAACCGCCTCCGTCAAATAGGCCGCATATTCGGGGATACCTTGGAGGCGTCTGGTGTTGCGGTTCACATGGCTCTGGATATCAAAGGCTTAGAAATCCCTGAAAACTTCGAGCAAAACTTAGTGTGTCGGGCAAAGCGTCAAATGTCGGTGTCGGGTATTCAATCAATGGCATTCGATAACATGGCGGCGGCCTCGTTCACCTACGGCGATAAAGAAACGTTTATGTTCGGTGAATCCTCCAGCGTTCAATTCTGCTTGTACAACAAAAGCAAAGAGGCTGTAAAAAGCGATAAGTTGGACTGGATGGAAAGTAAGTGGAAAGAAACACCCTCTATTGATCCTGATCGCATATTTGAGTCTGAATACAATGATGGAAAGCTAACAGGGGAGGCCGATACCGTACACAGAATAGAATTTCGTATTCATCACTCAATTATCAAACAATTCGAAAATGGTCAGTTCAACCGTACACAACAATTTGATGCCCAAGGCAATCTTGTCAAGGCCGGTGAACTCGTCCACATTCGTGAACCAAGGGACTTAAAGCCACATCTGGAAGGTCTCTGGCTCTACTGTCTGAATAATTTCCGTCTTCAGCACAGTACAAGCTACGTTCACCCCATCTGGCAAAAAATAGAAGAAGATATCCGTTGGTTTGGCGTACATGAGGGGATGCTCTATGTCCGTGATCAAAAAAAAAGCGCGGGAATAGCAGGCAATCGAAACGTGGCCATGATGATCGGTAACATGCTTCGCTTGGCGGCTCGTCGTGGTCTCACGTCACAACACTGTACCAATCAACTTATGGCCCTTGGCCTTGAATCCGATATAGCCAACTATTTTGGCCTCCGTCTTTTCGGTAACGCCGGTGAAGTGTACCAATGCCTATTTGAGTTCGTAGACAATCGCCTGCGTGATCATCGCTTAAACGGTGTTACCGGTCATCGTTACGAACTAGACGACTACCACGCGGCATAACGTGATCACAGCGGATAACGCACGGCTAAGCCAGTTAATAGACCTCTGGTATCAGTCACACGGAAAAACACTCAAGGATGGCGTCTATCGTCACTCTCGTATGTTGTCGATTGCTGACCGGCTCGGTAATCCGCTTTTACAAGACTTCACCGCTTCTCAGTTTTCAGATTATCGCGCCATGCGAGTCACGGAAGTTAAACCATCAACGGTTAACCATGAGCTGCGGTACATGCGTGCTCTGTTCAATGAAATGGATAGGCTCGGTTTCTATGAAGGGATTAACCCACTGGGCAAGATCCGGCAATTTAGAGAACAAGAGCGTGAAATGGGCTTTTTAACCAAAGAGCAAATCCCCATTCTTCTTGAAGCCTGCGCAGATTCAGAAAATAAGCACCTGACAACCGTCGTCAAGCTATGCCTAAGTACAGGTGCGCGTTTTGGTGAGGCTGAGTATCTACTCAGGACAGGTCTTATCTCTGGCAAACAAACGTCTGTAAGGTTTAGCGACACTAAAAACGGACGTTCCAGAACTGTTCCGATATCAGAAACCCTGTATGCAGAAATCAAAGCGGTATCCAATCCAGCGACTCAAAGAAAGTTATTCAATCCCTGCAGGACGGCGTTTCGGTGTGCGGCTGAACGATCAAGGATTCAGTTTCCAGAAGGGCAGATGACCCACATATTGCGGCACACATTCGCAAGTCACTTCATGATGAACGGCGGCGATCTGCTCACACTACAAAAGGTATTGGGTCATTCAGACTTAAAAATGACGCTTCGCTATAGTCATTTAAGCCCTGAGTATCTTGAACAGGTTTTAGAGTTAAATCCGCTAAAAAATATCAATCTCTCACCTCGCTTGAAAGTGTCTTCAATCTTCGAAGGTCTAAGATTCTAGCATTCATACGGTCTAGAAGGGCGAACGGTCGTTCTGAACCCCAGAAAACGAAAAAAGCTAGTAAGTGTTAACCTACTAGCCTTTAGAATAAGTGGTAGCTATGGACGGACTTGAACCATCGACCCCAGCATTATGAATGCTGTGCTCTAACCAGCTGAGCTACATAGCCACTTCACACACTTGATGATACGCGTTGCGTCTCTCAAGTGGCGCGTATTATGCCACCTTTTTAAAGGCTGTCAAATATTTTTTTATGATTATTTTCAATGGGTTAGGTCTGACAGGATCGGGCTTAGTTGTTACCGATTTTTTATACAAAAAAGCCCCAGTATCTTGTGGACACTGGGGCTTTTGGCTACGTAGAAGCAGGGTTAGATAATACCTTGCTCTTGTAGGTCTGCGATCAGGCTTTCAACGCTTTCGTTTTCAGCCGCTAGGCTCACGTCAGCGCCGTCAGCGCCACCGGCAACAAGAGCAACCAAACCAGCACTCTTCAGTACTTCGGCGTCTTTCGCGTTTGCGATACCGGCAACACGTCCCATTTCAAACAAGCGACGATCCAGAGCGCTTACCAGTTGCTCGGCGTTGGTTGCGTTGATGGCAACAATTGCTGGCTTCTGGTTAAAGCGACGGGCTTTTTCGTCGGCTGTTAGTGGGCCACGCTCTACGCTGTCGTCGGCGGCTTCGCCAACGATCATGCCTGCACCGATGGTGACGTTGGTTAGGCGATCAATAACGATGAATGCGCCAGTGCCTGGAATACGTGCATAGCTGTCGAATGGTACGGCTTTATCAAGGCTAACTTGAACTAGACCGATTTCATTCATCTGAATTTCTTCAGCACTACGCTGTTCTAGGGTATTTACATCAATCAGGTGGTGAACATGAGTGAAGGTACCCGCCGTCGCGCTTGATGCGAATTTCAGATCGTATGGTTTGCCAACGGTCATTGGTTTTTCGGTCATCCATACGATGTTAGCGTTGAGCTTGTTGCTAACAATCGGCTGGTCGTCGATTTTTACAATGATGTCGCCACGGCTGATGTCGATTTCGTCTTCTAGAGTCAGGGTGACTGCCTGTCCCGCGAAGCCTTCTTCTAAGTCGCCATCAAACGTTACGATACGCTCAACTTTGCTGGTCTTTTGTGACGGCAAGGCCATGATGGTTTCGCCCGGCTTGATGGTGCCCGAAGCGATGGTGCCGCAGAAACCACGGAAGTCGAGGTTAGGACGGTTAACGTACTGAACCGGAAGGCGGAAGTTAACCAAGTTTTTGTCTTTGGATACTTCAACGGTTTCCAGAATTTCCATTAAGGTCTGGCCGGTATACCAAGGCGAACGAGTAGAGCGATCTACTACGTTGTCACCGTCAAGAGCTGACATAGGTACGCAATGTACGTTTGGCAGATTCAGCTTGTCGGCGAATTCTTGGTAGTCTTTTTTGATTTCATGGAAGCGTGCTTCGTCGAAACCCATCAAGTCCATTTTGTTGATCGCTACAACGACGTGCTTAATGCCCAGCAACGACGCAATAAAGCTGTGACGTTTGGTCTGGGTTTGTACGCCGTAACGCGCGTCAATAAGGATGATAGCAAGATCACAGGTCGATGCACCGGTCGCCATGTTACGAGTGTATTGCTCGTGTCCTGGGGTATCCGCGATGATGAACTTACGCTTAGTCGTGCTGAAGTAGCGATAGGCTACGTCAATGGTAATACCTTGCTCACGTTCTGCGGCCAAACCGTCCATTAGCAATGCTAAGTCGATTTTGTTGCCGGTGGTGCCTGATTTAGCGCTGTCTTTTTCGATGGCGGCTAATTGATCTTCGTAGATCATTTTTGAGTCGTGCAGCAGTCGACCGATTAGGGTTGATTTGCCGTCGTCAACGTTACCGCAGGTCAAAAAACGCAACATCTGCTTGTTTTCGTGCTGCTTCAAGTACTCAAGGATATCGGAAGCAATCAGTTCAGATTGGTTAGACATTAGAAGTAACCCTCCTGTTTTTTCTTCTCCATCGAGCCGGATGAATCGTGGTCGATTGCGCGGCCCTGACGTTCAGATGTGGTGGTGAGCAGCATTTCTTGAATAATCTCTGGCAACGTTGCTGCTTCAGATTCAACGGCACCAGTTAATGGGTAACAACCTAAGGTACGGAAGCGCACAGATTTCATTTCAGGCACTTCGCCTTCGGCGAGTGGCATACGGTCGTCGTCGACCATAATTAGCATGCCATCACGCTCTACCACGGGGCGTACATCAGAGAAGTACAATGGCACCAGTGGAATGCTTTCTAGGTAGATGTACTGCCAGATATCCAGTTCGGTCCAGTTCGACAATGGGAATACACGAATGCTTTCACCTTTGTTTACTTTGCCGTTGTAGATATTCCATAGTTCAGGACGCTGATTTTTAGGGTCCCAACGGTGTTTTGCATCACGGAATGAGTAAACACGTTCTTTTGCACGTGATTTCTCTTCATCGCGACGAGCGCCACCAAAGGCAGCATCGAAGCCGTATTTATCTAACGCTTGCTTGAGAGCCTGCGTTTTCATGATGTCGGTATGCTTAGACGAACCATGAGTAAACGGGCCTACGCCTTGGTCGACACCTTCTTGGTTAGTATGAACGATTAAGTCCATACCAATTTCTTCAACCATTTTATCGCGGAAAGCGATCATCTCTTTGAACTTCCACGTGGTATCTACGTGCATCAAAGGAAACGGTGGTTTGCCAGGGTAAAAAGCTTTGCGTGCCAGGTGCAGCATTACCGCAGAGTCTTTACCAATGGAGTACATCATTACTGGATTGTCGAATTCCGCAGCCACTTCACGAATGATGTGGATACTTTCCGCTTCCAGCTGCTTCAAGTGAGTCAGATTGTAGTCGGTCATAGTCGGCCTGATTGATAGAAAACGGGCGAGTTTAGTTTGAGCGCAATATACCAAGGTGGCTGGCATATAAGAAGGTGCAATCAATAACATTTAGCTATAAGGATATCGTGTTCCGCTTGTGTGCTGGAACATAGCTAGGCACCATCTTGAAAAACCGAGAGAGAATTGTAAATGAGTGATGAGTTTTTAGTGGACATTCGCACCAATACGGGTGTTTTAGAAGCGAGAAGCTTGAATCTTGATCATGATTGGGGCGTGCTCATGTGTCATCCACATCCTTTGTTCGGCGGCACTATGGATAACAAAGTGGTCACAACCGTGATGCGGGCGGCTCGTGATGCAGGATTAAATACGTTGAGATTCAATTTTCGGGGCGTTGGTAAAAGCACTGGCACTCATGACGATGGTCATGGCGAGCAAGATGATGTGCTTGCGGCGTTGAAATATGCCAAAGAGGAGTTGGGTTGGACTAAGGTGATTCTGGCTGGCTTCTCGTTTGGTGCTGGAATGGCTTGTTTGACTGCCGTTAATAAACCTGAGTGGGTTAATGGTTTGGTGCTAATGGCTCCGGCAGTACATCATTTTGATGCGCCAATGATGCTGCCTCACGATTTTGAAACTTGGGTGTTGATGGGCGATGCCGATGAGGTTGTGCCGTTTAGAGAAGTAGATGATTGGGTATCGCGGGTGATTCCTGCACCGCATTTTCAGATATTTACTGATGGCAGCCATTTTTTTCATGGGCGATTGACAGCCCTTAAACAGTCATTTTTAACCATTATTGCTGAGCTTATCGCTTAGCCTTGTCGAGTTAGGCAGGCGGATTGCCGTGTTGGCGTTTGCACTTTGACGTCAGCTTAGATAAATTGCGCGCCTCGAATTTACGCCTATCTAACTTGCCCCTGTGACGGAGAGTGCCTGTGTCTACCCCTTGGGAACTGTATCAAGCGGATCTTCAACGCGATGATTTTTCTTACGACGCTGCGCAAGAGATGGCAGTAAAGCATCTCCAGCGTTTATATGATGACTTGGTTGCTGCTGAGAAGCGTCGTGCTGGCCAAGGGGCTGTGAGTAAGCTTATTGGTAAGCTCAACAAGAAGAAGCCTGTACCAGAGCAGGGCATCTACTTTTGGGGAGGTGTTGGCCGTGGTAAGACCTACTTGGTGGATACCTTTTATGATGCACTGCCGTTTAAACGCAAGATGCGCACTCACTTCCATCGCTTTATGCAGCGAGTCCATAAAGATCTGACATCGCTGACGGGTGAGAAAAATCCGTTAATGATTGTTGCTGATCGCATTGCCAGCGAAGCGGTTGTTATTTGCTTCGATGAGTTCTTTGTATCCGATATCGGCGATGCCATGATTTTGGGCGGCTTGATGCAAGAGCTGTTCGATCGCGGTGTTACTTTGGTTGCAACCTCCAATATTGTGCCTGATGGCTTGTACAAAAATGGCTTACAACGTGACCGTTTCATGCCAGCGATTCGATTATTAAATCAGTTTACTGAAGTTGTGAATGTCGATAGCGGCGTCGACTATCGGTTGCGTACCTTAGAGCAAGCTGAGTTATACCATTTCCCACTCGATGGTAGTGCTGAAGCCAGCTTGAAAACCAGTTTTGACGGCTTAATTCCTGATTCTCGCCATGTCGTAGAAAATACTCAGGTAGAGATTTTAGGGCGTAAGATTCCAGCTAAAGCAGTGTGTGACGATATCGGCTGGTTTGAGTTTACGGCGTTATGCGACGGTCCGCGTTCGCAAAATGATTACATCGAGTTGGGTAAATTATTTCACGCCATTTTGATTTCAAATGTTCCCGTGATGGGCACCAAAAATGACGATTTAGCGCGTCGGTTTATCAACCTAATTGACGAGTTTTATGATCGTGGCGTTAAGGTGATTATGTCGGCTGATGCAGCTATCCCTAATATATATGAAACAGGTAAGTTGGAGTTTGAATTTCAGCGTACTACCTCCCGTATGTTAGAAATGCAATCACACGAATATTTAGTTCGTGAGCATCGCGCCGAATAGCCTAGCCATCGTATTAGAATTTTTAGCAAGAGTTTAAAAACCTCCTACAATACAGACAGCAACGGCTGTCTGTATTTTTTTGGCTGGATAATAGTAATCATTATCAATAGCTATTAGAGGAAATCGTTATGCGTATTCAGAGATCAATAACGTTTGCTGTGTGTTTATTTACGCTGCCATTGTATTCACAAGCGGAGCTATCTATTACCGCTGGGATATTTAGCGATTATGTCGCGAATGGTGTTACTCAAACTGAAGGCGATCCAGCGCTGCAGTGAGTCTGGATTGGGCTAATAGCGACAATTTATATGTTGGAGCTTGGGCAAGTAATGTCGATTTTGGTGAAGGGGACGATAATTCCGCGGAGGTCGATATCTATGCGGGTATGGTATTATCGGTTTCTGCACAGGTTAGCGTTGATTTAGGTACTGTTTATTACCAATATTTTGGTGATAAAGAATCGGATGAATTAGCATTTAACGAAATTTATGCGTTAACTAGTTATGAATCGAAGGCTGGTATTAGCGAAGTTAATATTTGGTATAGCTGGAATTATTCGGGTACTGATGCGGCGCACAATATTGTGCAATTAGCGCACGCGCTTGCACTTGCTGAAAATCACTTGCTTCGTGTAAGTGTGGATCGTCTAGCGTCTATGGATACAAATGAATACGACTGGGAAGGGCACCCTTCTTATTTAAATTATCAAGTTGCTTACATAACGCAGTATAAAAACTTTGATGTGGAAATCGCCGCAACGAAAACCACATTAGATATCAAGCAAGGCGCTACTCGTCTTGTTGCCGGTATTTCTCGAACGTTTTCTTTTTAAGCCTTTCTCGCCGAAAATTGCGCTAAACTAGCGCAGTTTGTTAAGGCCAAATTTCTTACTTAAAATCGCATCCAACCAGCTGATGGGGAACAAACGTCGCATTAAAGGCAAGGCCATACTGCCATTACCAATGCGAACAACGGCTCCTGGATTGTCTTTTAATATCCTGAGTAAGGTCGCGCAAAAATCAGCCGCTGTGGTGGGGTGTTGCTGAGAAGCCATAGCACGCGCTTCAATATCTGCTTTCACTGGTTCGTATAAAGAATCTTCGGCAATCAGTCCTGATACACTTGATAGTGAGTTCTCGCCAAAACTCGATTGAATGGCACCGGGCTGCACCGTGATAACTCTAATTTTAAATGGCGCTAATTCCATACGCATAGCGTCAGAAAGAGAGTGTAGCGCCGCTTTGGTTGCACAGTAAGCACCAGAAAATGGCGTCGTTAATATGCCTGATACTGATCCAACATTCACAACTTGAGAGCCATTTGCCGCACGTAATAATGGTAGAGCTGCACGTGTAATCGCGAGGGGTGCGAAGACATTGGTCTCAAATTGGGCAAGAAGTTTATCGTGGGATAGTTCTAATACTGGTCCCATCGCCGCATAACCAGCGTTATTTACTAGCAAGTCTATGTGATGCACACGCTCAGTAACAATGGCCATTGCTTTTGCTATAGCGGCATCGTCGTTGACGTCTAGAGCAATCGGTACCAGCCGCTCGTGCTCGATATCGCTTAATGATTCTATTTTACGGGCAGTGGCAAAAACGAGGTCGCCGCGTTCAAGGCAAGCTAACGCTAACGCCCGTCCTATGCCGGTAGAGCAGCCTGTAATAAATACCGTGTTAGTGTATTTTAGCGTGGTCATGTCGAATCCTTCTCTATCTCGACCGAGTCAATGCGATTTGCTGGTCGAAACTTCGTTTGCGTTTTTTTATTAAGTTAATTTTTCAGTAGAGTAGAACACTTTAACCGTAGAACAAAATTTATCCGCAAGGGTTACGTTCAATCATCGTTAGGTCGGGGTGAATGCCAAGGTACTGAATTTCTTGTTCATCCAGCCAGATCCTAGCATCGCTTTGCTTTAACATGGCAATTGTTGACAAGGTTCCGGCTAACAAACAACTCGGGGCAACAACAGAAACAGAAGCCCAATACGACACTGGCATTCCAGTTTTCGGTAACAGTAAGTGGCAGTAACGCTTACCTGAGTGTTCAAAATAGCGTTCGTAGTCGCCGCTAGTGGATAAGCCGCCTTGCATTATCGCTAGCTCTGCAATGGCATTTTCAGGTGCGCGAGGATTACGCACGCCGACTTTCCATGCTCGGTTGTCGGGTTGTGGTCCAATAACGTGTAGGTCGCCACCGAGGTCAACAATGCCGTGTGTTATTCCCGCCGATTTACAGATTGCTGCGGCGCAGTCGACAGCGTATTCCTTACCAATACCCCCAAAATCTAGCGACATGCCCGCGGGAAGGATAATGCTATTCGAATTAAATCGAATATGTTGAAAGCCAACATATGCAAGATTTGTTCTTATCGTTTCAGGGGATGGAATAATGCCATTGCGAAAATCCCACAGTTTTGACAATACCCCTGCGGTGATATCAAACAGACCATCGCTTAACTCAAATGCAACGGACGAATAATTTAATAGGTAATGGGTTTCGGCGTCGATGGTGGTTTTTTGCCCATCGCTACTGTTTATTTTGCTAAGAATACTATCAGGGCGAAAGCGGCTGTACTTAGTTTCGATACGTCGAACTTCTTCTTCTGCGGCTTGTGCAACTCTTTGCACATCGTCTTTATTTGAGTCGATATAGGGCAGCATCACCTCGCAGGGCGATGCCATAGCCGTAAATTTGTGACGAAGTAATTGCAAATTAATACCGGTATTCAATACCCAGACTTACGACTTGGTAATCGACTAAAGCCGGAGTTTCGGTAGAGCTGGTTTGGATAAGTGCTAAGTTTTCAGCGGAGTCATATTGCTGAATATCTAAGCTAACTAACCAACGCTGCCATTTAACTTGGCCTTCGATACCATAAGTAAGGGCCCCAAATGTTGATAAACGGGCGTCGGACGAACTTAATTCATCATCGGGTGGGTTTTGCTCCAGCCGATAAAAACTAGCAGCCGTTTGGCGATAGTAGCGCAGGCTTGGAATTAGGTTGAACGTCCATTGATTGGCTTTCCAACTTTGCGCCCAGCGGGTGGTAATTGTATGTGAACGTATACCCCAATCGTCGGTGTAATAGCGATAATCTAGGTGCAAGGCGGCACCGTCACCAACGTTAAAATATAAGCGGTAGCGCCCATCAAGCGTTACTTGATCGCGTTGCCCCGGTCGTCTGTCTTCAAATTTATAGGGATCTGACAGATAGCCGCTTTGATGTGTATAGCCAATACCAGCTTGCACGACGCTGGTTTTTGTTAATACGCGTGAGATACCTTCGTAAATAGAAACACTACGTTTATCGTTGCCTTCAGCATCTTGGCGAATACTGGATAAATAAGCATCCGTTGGCGATAGTGTATCGTTAGATACGCTAATTGAGCCGTGGAGTGTTGTTAGTTGATCTGCTAGCTCTAACTGACCTTCAAGACCTAAAGCGATGGACTGATAATCGTCTTCAGTTGAGTAAGCAATACTGCCACCAATGCTGCCTTGGCTAAAATAGCGGGTAGGGGCAACTCTTAGGTCGGTGCGCTGTTCATCAATACTCGCGCCTGTCATTAATAGAACGCTATTACCATCGGTATTTTCGTAGGTTTGCAGTGGCGAAGCACCGGTTAGGGTTTCGTATTGTAAATCGGTATTAATATACCAGTTACCGGTTATTGGGCGGCCATAATGCAATTGATGAACGTCTATTTGATAGCGTTCTATTGTCGGGGTAAATGTACGCTCACGCGGAGCGTCGGCTTCTTGGTATTGGCTATAACGATAACCAATTTTACTGTCTTGCGGGGCTGCTAAGCTGTGGCTATTCGTGCTGATAGGCATTGCGGCAGCGGCAGCCAGCGCGGCTAAAACATTTTTTTTATTTGATTTCATAGAGAATCTGCACGGCAATTAATTGCAGCCGCATCCGCCTCCTACAGCCTGACCACCACCTGATGATCCTTCCTTACTAAAATTAATATGGCGATCGAAGGCGGCTTTTTGCCCATCAATATCCCATGCCATTATATCTCTAGCTAAATAGCCGCGTTCCCACGGTTGCACGTTACTGCAGGCTGCGACGCTTAAAACCAAAATCATTAAGAACACAATACGTTTCATCGAGCTTTCTCGTTCAGCAACTGCATCACTTGGGCGCGAATTTCGGTCATGTCTGAAGGTTTGAATCCCATGTGGACGGCGCGCATGATTCCGTTGCGGTCGATCAAATAAGAGGTTGGCATACCGCGTAAGCCGTAGGCATTCGGCGTAGTGCCATTAGCATCGTGAAGTGTTGGATAGGATACGGGCACTTCTTTTAAAAAATCTAAGCCACTGGCTTTATCTTCATCTAAATTAACCGCCAATACTTCGAACCCTTGTTGATGCAGTTCGCCACGTAAGTTATTTAACAGAGGGAGTGATTTGCGACAAGGGCCACACCACGACGCCCAAAAATCCAGATACACAACTTGGCCGCGAAATTGACTCAAACTATAAGTGCCTTCACCTACAAGCTTAGGCAAAGTAAAAGCGGGGGCCGGTTGTTTGGTTTCTGCGCCTGCAATGCTTGCAAAGGTCAGCAACAATAAACTAAAAAGTACACCAATACGCATGTCTCATTCCTTACGCAAAAATATTGAACGCATCGCTCGCTAAGGGATAGCTCTCAGCCAGAACATTGTTATTAACTCCAAGCAAGGTACGCAGCGAGTAGTTCACGTGTTCTGGCGTTAAGATAAGGTCATTTGCCCCTGTACCTGCAATACCGGTTTGTAGATTAATGGTTTGAGAATTAAAGTCACTGGTTGATGCACCAAATACACGTCCGCCAGTGGCCGTCGGGTGAATGACCATCATGCTGGTTACGGGCCAATGATCTTTACCGTTGCCTGAATTGTAGTACGGCGTGCGACCAAAATCAGAGCCAATAACGACAGTTGTTTTATTGGCAATACCAGCAAATTCTAGCGCCGCCATTAAATAATGTACGCCTTCTAGTAAATCACCTAATTGCGGATAAGCACTGGAATCGTGATTGCCATGGGTATCAAAACCGCCGATATTTAAATTAGCGCTGGCAGCTAAATTACTTTTAAACGCAGCAACAACGACTTGTGCTTGGTTTTTTAAACTATCAGAACGATTTTCGTGCCAGTTTTCATCAGGTATGACATTGGCCTTGATATCGTCCAAATGCACACTGAGTTGACCAAGATTACTTTCTTCGCTTCGAATTCCAAATAATTGGCTTAACTGCTTACGCCGTAGGGGTAAGGTTTCATTTTCTATTTGTCGCGCTAAACGTGCTGCGCGAGCTTCTTTTACACGATCGTATTGATTGATTGTGCGGGTGCTGTCGCGGTACAAAAAGCCGATATCGTTGTAATACTTATTTGGATCGGCAAGCTGATCAATAAAGTCGGCATTGCTGGCGCGAGCGCGAGGCACTAATGAATCGGTAAAGTCATAACCGCCATTACTAATAAACGCCATGGGTAGGTTCGGTGCCACCGTTGCCGCGTAATAAGCCGATATACTTGGGTAACCTGCATCTAAGTTGCCTGACCAGATAGCGCGGTTGCCTGAGTCATGGTTATTGGTGCCCGTATCTATTCCATTAATTACTGTCATGCGGTTGGCATAAGTGGTGAAAAAGCCATCAAATTGTTCGGTGATGCGAGTAAGAACATCAACGTTATTGGATGCTGTCTCGGGGACGGCGCTCCAGCGAATATCGCCAATTTGTTTGGTAGGATCGATTTCTACCGAGTTCGTTGAGCCCTCGTGGCGGTCGGATTGATCTGGGTAGGCTTGGTTCAGACCTTTTGGATCGCACAATGAAGTTGGGTCCCAACCACCACTGGCATTAACCACGACGAGGTATTTGTCGAGTGCAGAGGCAGCATGTGCTTTTGGCGACCATAGCGGCATGTGTGCCGTCATTCCAGTAGCAGCCATCAATTGCAAAAAGTTACGGCGTTTCATGGCGTGCTCCTTATTCGTACACAAAGCGATAGTCGGATAATAAATAGGCGATCACCGCAATCCATGCGCGGATAACGTAATTGCTGTCTTCTTCTATTCGGTCTTCTTCAGGTAAATCGCCATCCGTCCGGCCGTCTTTGTCGCGGTACCAACGAGCACGGCATTCCCATTCAAGGTAGGTTGAAGGGCGAGGGTCGTAGGCGTCTTTATTTTCAAGCATTTCTTGGCCTTCACTAAGCACTGCTGAAAATAAATCGTAAGTAGCTTGTACTTCTGCAGAGTCGGTTGCTACTTGTTCCCCAATTAATACCCAGTGAAGGTGGGCTATGTTGCTTTTAATTCGGGCGACCTGCGCCGTTAATATCACGCCTTCGTCGTTGCGAGGGTCTGTGCTGGTTTCAACGTCGACGAACAGCTTGCGTTTGTCGATGCTGCGAGTGAAATCGAGTGCGGCTGCGCGACAGGCCATTTCGCTGGCCATACGATCTTGAATGGCAATAACAAGGCCGCTAGGTTCGGTAATGCGTTCAGTGATGGAGTCTGAGTCCATGCCTCCGTACATAATACGATTGTCTTCGGATCTGAATTCATCCCAGCCGAAACCGAGAGTTGCATTGAGTTTTCGTTGTACTTGCTCTGGGCTAAGGAACTGGCTTGAACCAATGTGATCCGTGACGATAAGTTTTGCTTCATCGATGGCAATTGCTCGGTAGTATGAGCTTAAAATAATGCCTTTAACTGCCGTTTTAATGCGCCAACCGTCGGCCACCATTGCTTGGCCTATGGCGTTTAATATGGTGCGTTGACTGGTGTAGGCAAGCTGTTCGTCTTCGGACGCATCTTCGCCGGGGGCTTGTAGTGGATCACTACCAATCAAGCCAGTATAAAGTGTACGCACAGTGGCACGTACATAGCGTGGATCGTTACTGATTTGAGTGCCCAGCCACTGCAACATGTTGCGGAAGTAACCGTCGGCTCCAGAAAGCGGAATTGTTTTACCGTTTAAACCGGCGGGCTCAATGTCAGAGCTATCCCATTGGTTTGAGGAAGTACTGCCTGTGACTATGTATTGGCCGCGATCGGTCCAATGCTGGAAAGCAGTAGCGACAGGATCCATTACTTGGTGGCAAGCATAGCAAGCAGGATCAAGCAACGTTGGGTTCGCGGAACCATTACCTATACCATCGCCGGGGCGGTCACCCTCGATTTGCAATATATCGGTGTCCATAAAGTAATCGAACACTATGCGAGAGCGGTGGCGATTACGGTTGGTTAGGGTGGTCGGATACCGATTCAAGAACATGGGCGATGTCAGTACGCCTGCATGTGGAACTCCGCCGGTTTCGTGTTCGAGTGCCCGAGTAATACGTGCAGGTTTAAAATCGGTAGGGTCGTAGTACAGCTGAACATCGTTTTCATCGCATACAGGATCGGTGGTTTGCGCAAATGTTGCAGCGGGATCAAGTAGCTCGGCGTCGTAAACTTGTTGGCTATACCAGTTCACCATCATGTAATCGGCATTTACATAAAGAGTATGCGGTAGGTCGTTCATGGCCGCGTAACGAATTAATTCGAGTGGCGCGCGAGATACTGCGTCATTGGTAATGGTACGAACACAGCTGCGTATTGAGCTTAATGCATCGCCAGGGTAGGCCGTTTCGTACCATTTACGATTAGGATAATCATCATTATCGAGTAGGTTGATGCCGCCTTCGTACAGATTCGAACTGAGATATTTATCGGTGAGGAGTTGTTCGTTAAAGAACTCCATTAAACGTTCATAGAATACTGGCTCGTTCATTAATACATCGAGCACACTGGATAACGCACTATCGCCTTCACTTAGTACCGCACTGGTTTCCGTTGATGTCGGCAGGCGACCGGCAAGTTGGAGTGTGGCTTTACGCAGCGTCAGAACGGCATCTTCATTGGTAACACCGTCTAAAGCCGTTGCCGCAGCGGAAAGATTAGAACCATTAAAGGCATAAAGAATGTATTCAGCGGTATCGGTAGCGCATTGATCAACGCATTGTTCCGTTTTTGAAATTGGCATCGTGCGGGTGATTTCGTCCGCCAGTACTTCAACACTGGTGCAGGTGGCACAGGCCACGAGTGGACTACCGATAGACGTACCATTGCCATCAACGCCATGACACGACGCGCATTGGGCATCGTACTGGCGTTTGCCTTCTTGATTAAATATGCCAGGTAGACTGCCATCACCGCCGTTTGAAGCACCGCCAACATTTCCGTTATATTCATTTTTGCAGCCGCTCAATAACAGTAGCGAAACCGCTAAAAAGGTGAGAATTCCTTCCTTCATTGCTTGTACCTCATCAAGTCCGCGAGCATAGATGTCATCGATTCGCGATAGTTCCCCACAATACCACTAGGGGATATATGGGTTTGTGATCTATTTCCGGATCTTACATTGTCTTTGTATAGCCTTAGTGTCGATCTGTAGCTTTCTGTCTTGGTCGCATTGAATTAGTTATCTCGAGCGAGGTATTAATCGCCTTGTTGAAAAATTGGCGTTATTGGTCGTCATATTGGGCCTGTAAGGATAGCCGGGCGGCTCAATATGTGATTTACCTCTGACATACGAGTCATTAATCCGACGAAATCGTAGGCCTGATCTACACTATTTCTCAGGAAGAGGAATAAGAAACTATGTTGAAACAGATTTCTATCGCATTGTTTATGATGCTGTTTTTGTTGGCTGCTCGTGCTGAACCGATACCGCAGGTGTTTGATGATGGAGCGCCGTTGATTGACGTGTTGACCTTGTATTCAGGCGAGTCGCTAGATCAATATTTGGAGTTTTATGAAGATGTGGATCACAGCGCACAAATAGATGATCTGTCAAACGAACATTGGCAGCAATTAGATCATGGATCTTTAGCGTTTGGCTATACGGATTCTGTCTATTGGTTTCGCATGGTGTTCACCAATCCGACCGCACTTAAAGTCGATCGGTTAATGAGTATTTCTTATCCCGTTCTGGATTATATCGAGGTTCATCGTCGTCAATCAGGCTCTGAATGGACAGTGGATACACTCGGTGATAAACAGCGCTTTTATGATCGTATTATTCCTCATCGCTATTTTGTATTACCTATGAGTTTGAACGCCGGAGAAACCCAAGAGTGGATTTTCCGAGTCGATACATCCAGTTCTATGCAATTTCCAGTGAGTTTATGGGAAGAACGTGACTTTTTCGTTCATGATCAAAATCAAATATTAGGACTCGGATTGTACTACGGCATTATGCTGATCATGATGCTTTACAATTTATTTGTATTCTTATCGGTTAGAGAGATCAATTACCTTTATTACGCACTCTACGTTGCATCAATGACAGGGTTCTTAGCGAGCCTTCAAGGAATGAGTTTTCAGTATTTATGGCCAGAAGCGACTACATGGAATGATCAAAGTATTATTGTAATGCTGGCAGGCGTTGTGATTTTTGCGGGTATATTTACACGCAATTTCCTCTTCTTAAAAGATGGTGCTGTGTGGTTTGATAGACTGTTACTGACATTCATTATTGCCTGTGTGGGCATTATCGCGATGAGCAGTTTCCTTCCTTACCATTTACTGATTAGAATTCTTATCGTGACTGCTTTTATGGCCTTGTCGACTGCGTTGTACGTCGGTATTTTACGCTGGGGGCAGGGATACTCTGCCGCTCGTTATTACACGATTGCTTGGTCGTCAATGGTGTTGGGAGGACTGATATTAGCGTTGAATAAGTTCAATTTACTGCCACGTAATTTCTTCACCGAGAATGCGATTCAAATTGGGTCGGCGATGGAAGTAATTTTATTATCATTTGCCTTAGCCGATCGCTTGAACCAAGAAAAACGTGATCGGTATGAAGCGCAAATTTCGGCCTTGGAGCACGAGAAATTAGCTCGTCGAGCGCAGGGTGAAGCCTTGGAGCAAGAGCGGAATGCACGCCATGCCCAAGAAAAAGCATTAGAACATGAGCGAGCAGCGCGCGAAGCTCAAGCTTCAGCACTTGAAATTCAACGGCGGGCTACCGAAACCTTAGAGGTGCGTGTAAAAGAGCGTACTCTAGAATTAGAAAGCGTGAACCGTCGTCTGCAGCTAATGAGTACAACTGATGCATTAACGAATGTACGAAATCGACGCTATTTTGATCAGGTGATGGAGCGGGAATTTGCTAGAGCAATTCGCGAAAACGAGCCTCTATCGGTTGTCATGCTCGATATTGATCATTTTAAACGTGTAAACGATGATTTTGGCCACCAAGCGGGTGATGAAATTTTGCGATCAGTCGCTCAAGCTATTCGTCAAACCGTGAATCGAGATACCGATTTAATTGCTCGTTATGGTGGAGAGGAGTTTGTGGTTATCTTGCCAAATACCGAAAATACACGCGCTAAGGAATTAGCCGAAACCATTAGAGTTTGTATTGAGAATTTAGACTTCGATCGTATTGGCGCCAACCTGCGGGTGACTATTAGTATTGGGATTCACGGTGGTACGCCGAGTCGCAGTGATACGCAAGATGAATGGGTTAAGTTAGCCGATGAAGCATTGTATTACTCTAAAGCGAATGGTCGCAATCGGATTACCGTGTATCAATAACTAAAGAAACGTCGTTGTAATGGCTATTAAAAAGCCCCGCTGGAGTGATCTAGCGGGGCTTTTTTAGCGATGCATTAAATTTACAAGCTACGATATCCAATACGGAAACCACCCCAGTGACGGCCATTAACATAAATAGGCGCTGATAGATCATGCATCACTTCACCAGTATCGCGCTTATAGGTCTGTAATAAGAAACACTTGGTATTGGAGCCGCAGCGAGATCCAGTACGATCATTGAAAATACGTTTGGTACGGTTATTGGCTAAGTCGGTGGCAAGGTCGCCCGTCAGTGCTTTGCTGAAACGTTTGTTATGGGTTGGAAAATAGCCGTTACGATCAACTGCTCCGGCATACGCTATATGATTGTACTGATCTAATATCGGCTCCTGTATTGCAGGAAGTACATCATCGGTAAAGCGATCGAAGCGAGTTGAGAATTTTTGCGGATTTGTTCCAGATATCGGCGTGTATTCCTCGTCAAATAGATCGGCCATTGTTATTTTGCCATTGGCAATGGCACGTTCAAATAGCTCGCCTATTTGTTGTGCGGCATTTAACGCAGCAAGTTTTGCACTGTCGTGATGCTCCCCTAAACTCGCAACGCCAAAAGATTCGTAAATACGCTCAGCTGTTTCAGATAACGATAGTGATTTTTCAGAAATGGACGCTATTTCGATTTCGGTCTGAGCTAGTCGGTCGCTTGTTTGATGCACTATGGTTGAAATTTCATGGATGCTAGTGCTATTGCTTCCTACATTACTTGCCAATGACTCAATACTTGCTTGAATGTGTTCGGATCTATCATAGATATCATTTAAATGTTGACTGACATCTTGAGTCATACGGACACCAAGATCGATCGTTTGAATTAAATTTTTACTATTGGTGACAGCATTTTTAATTTCTAAATTAATTTCGTTTACTGTATTGCCAATTTGTTCTGTAGCGCTAGAGGTTTTAGCGGCTAAAGCACGAACTTCATCGGCGACGACGGCGAATCCTCGTCCTTGCTCTCCTGCGCGCGCAGCCTAAATAGCCGCATTTAGGGCTAATAAATTTGTTTGTTCGGCAATGTCACTAATAATGCGGGTAACGGTTTTGATGTCTTCGGACTTTGCTTCAAGTTGAGAAATCAATTCTGCGTTGGTGTTGACTTGTTCTCTGGTGCCTTCCATTTGTGGAATGGTTTTAGCGACGGCTTCTTTCCCCGTTAAATTAATTGATTTAGCTTCATCCGCGGTTTTTGCGGCTTCTTTGGTTTGGCGAACCATTTGCTCAACACTGGTAGTGATTTGATTCGTGTTGGCGACGATACGTTGGGTGTCTGTCACTTCGTCGTGAACTTTTGCTTTTAGTTGGTCGGCAGCGAATGACATTTCTGCCGCCGCAATAGCAATTCTACCGCCGTGCTCTGACAGTTGTGTTTGCATCGACTCTACAGCAGTTAAGTAGTCGTTTATTTGTTGACTATCTTTGCCGAGAGCAGGATGTGGGTTCATTTGCTTTTTGGCGCCGCTCAGGGTTTCTAATAAATCTCGATTGAAACTTTCCAGCGGCCTGACGAATACCCAGAAGGTGGCAGCGATGCCACAACCTCCAGCAAGTAGGGTGAAAATTAATGTTGATAGGCTGGCGGGTATAGGAATGCTAGGTAAAATCTGGCTGGTAACAATGCCAATAACACTTACGATTGCTATAGGTGTAGCCAATTTTGCTGGTTGTTTGAGCATGCTGATCCATCTCCATCGCATTATCCTCAAAGCTTAGTCAACGGTGGCCTTATGGGAGCAATAATTAGTCTAAGGAGATGATTTGGAACAAGTTTGCGGAGCTGGATTTCGAGAATTAACTGTCATAACTGACTTTATCAATAGGCCAATAAATGCAGTAGTCTTATCGCAATACCAATTAGATTTGCTTTTCGCTTAAGAGATAACGCTTGAGATTGGATAGCGCAGGAATATTGAGCGGGAGTTGAAATTGACCTTATCACTAATGGTGCCCAAGGAGAGACTCGAACTCTCACGAGCATAGCTCACAGCGACCTGAACACTGCGTGTCTACCAATTCCACCACTTGGGCCCTACGTTATTGTTGCATGGCGCAACGAATAACGGAAAGTAACATCACGATAATAATTTGGTACCAGAGGCCGGACTCGAACCGGCACACCCGCAAAGGCGGGGGATTTTGAATCCCCTGCGTCTACCAATTTCGCCACTCTGGCAAATCATCATCGGTCAGTGGCCGCGTATATTACTGCCAAAAGAAAAAGTGTCAACAGTTTTTTTCTAATGATTTCCTTAACTTAGTGCTTCATCTCCGGTAATCTTGCGCACCTATTGAATAAGTGGCTGTTAGACCCAAAATAAGTCTACTGCGGCAACAGTGCTACGTTATTGGTTAACTTTTTAAATTATGAAAACCAGCGATTTCCATTTCGATCTGCCTGATGAGCTGATTGCCCGATATTCTATGCCGGAGCGCAGTTCCTCACGACTGTTGGTGCTCAATCCTGCGAATGGGCAGTGCAGCGATCATATCTTTCGTGATCTAGAGCAAATGTTAAATCCGGGCGATTTGTTGGTATTCAACAATACGCGCGTGATTCCTGCTCGCTTATTTGGCGAAAAAGCCAGTGGCGGCAAGTTAGAGGCGCTGATTGAACGAGTTTTAAATGAACATGAAGCGTTAGCTCATGTGCGTTCGTCGCGGTCGCCGAAACCCGGACAAATTATTATTTTAGGTGGCGTTGAGGTAGAGATCGTTGGTCGGGAAGGTGCACTTTTTCATCTACGTTTTCTTGATGAGCGTCCACTGTTCGAGATTTTAGATGCGGTTGGTCATATGCCGTTGCCACCGTATATGGAACGCGCTGATACCGAAGAAGACCGTGAGCGCTATCAAACCGTCTATGCCAAGGCACCGGGAGCCGTTGCTGCACCGACGGCAGGCTTACATTTTGATGAGCCATTGCTAGAGCGTTTGCGTAACAAGGGCGTACAGTTTGCCTATGTGACTTTGCACGTAGGTGCTGGGACATTTCAGCCCGTGAAAGTAGACAATGTGCTTGAGCATGAAATGCACGCTGAGTACATCGAAGTGACCCAAGAGGTGGTCGATGCCGTTAAGGCGACTCGTGCGGCAGGAAAGCGTGTTGTGGCCGTAGGTACAACTTCGGTACGTAGTTTAGAGAGCGCAAGTCAGAACGGCGAGATAGCGCCGTACGCGGCGGACAGTCGCATATTTATTTATCCGGGTTATCGCTTCCGCAGCGTTGATGCCATGATTACCAATTTTCATTTGCCTGAATCAACACTGATTATGCTGGTATCGGCGTTTGCCGGCCGTGATAACACTATGGGCGCCTATGCGCACGCAGTGGCGAACAAATACCGCTTTTACAGTTATGGCGATGCTATGTTTTTGCCTTGCTCGGCACCTGTGCCGGCTGAATTCCAACAGGATGCCCAATGAGTACAGATACATCACGCGAATGCTTTATGCAGTTCGATTTACACCATCAAGAAACAGAGGGTAGCTTTGCTCGCCGTGGCACCTTGCGTTTTCCGCGTGGAGAAGTGCAGACACCTGCGTTTATGCCGGTAGGAACTTATGGTTCTGTCAAAGGCTTAAATCCTGATCAAGTTGAGGATTTGGGTGCCGAAATCATTCTTGGTAATACCTTTCACTTGATGTTACGCCCTGGTACTGAAGTCGTTAAAGCACACGGTGACTTACATGATTTTATTGGTTGGGATAAACCGATATTGACCGACTCCGGCGGTTTTCAAGTATTCAGCTTGGGCGACATGCGCAAGATTACCGAAGAGGGCGTTACCTTTGCTTCCCCAGTCAATGGCGACAAGGTACTAATGACTCCAGAAAGCTCAATGCAGGTTCAGCGCGACCTTGGCTCTGACGTTGTAATGATCTTTGATGAATGCACGCCATATCCTGCGACTGAAAAAGAAGCGGCAGATTCTATGCGCCTGTCCCTCCGTTGGGCAAAGCGTTCGAAGGATGCACATGGCGACAATCCATCAGCGTTATTTGGCATTATCCAAGGTGGTATGTACGAATCGCTACGCGATGAATCGCTGGCGGGCTTGTTAGATATCGGTTTCGATGGCTATGCGGTTGGTGGCCTTAGTGTCGGTGAGCCGAAACCCGATATGATGAGAGTGCTGCGTCATATTGCTCCTCAGATGCCAGTAGATAAGCCACGTTACTTGATGGGCGTTGGTAAGCCAGAAGACTTGGTTGAGGGGGTTCGTCGCGGTATCGACATGTTCGATTGCGTGATGCCGACTCGTAATGCGCGCAACGGACACCTGTTTACCCACACGGGTGTTGTAAAGTTACGTAATGCTGCCAACCGTTCTGATACCGGTCCAATCGATCCTGAATGCGATTGCTACACCTGTAAGTCCTACAGCCGCGCGTATTTGCATCATCTAGATCGTTGTCGAGAGATATTAGGTGCAACGCTCAATAGTATCCATAACCTGCATTACTACCAGACCTTGATGGCCGGTTTGCGCCGCTCGTTGGAAGAGGGTACATTTGCCGAGTTTGTTAACGACTTCTATGCCAAACGCGGCAAAACGACGCCGTCTTTGGATCAGCATACCGACCAACTTCAAGAGTCTGCTGAGTAAACTGTTCGATTTAATTTGTTTTAAACATTGGGAGAAGATATTTCATGAAAGTAATTTTGGCAGCAATGGCCCTGTTGGCGTCTGGTGCAGCATTAGCAGAAGGTCCGGCTGTATCTCAAGACCCTATGGGTATGACAGGTCAGTTGGTTTTCCTTGGTGGTTTTTTAGTTATTTTCTACTTCTTGTTGTGGCGTCCACAAAGCAAGCGTCAGAAAGAACATAAAAATCTGATGGGTAATTTGGCTGCTGGCGATGAAGTCATTACCGCTGGCGGTATGCTGGGTAAAGTGATTAAGGTAACTGAAGAATATGTCGTCATCGAAGTGGCTGCCAATATTCAGTTCCCAGTGCAAAAAGTAGCAGTAACTGCAGTGCTTCCAAAAGGCACTATCAAAGAGGTTAAGGCGTAACGCCAACCTGATCCCAAGACGGTCTCCGAATGGAGGCCGTCTTTGTATGTATTAGAAGGAATAAGGGCAGTCCTATGCTCAATAAATACCCGTTGTGGAAAAACCTCCTGATAGTGGTGGTGTTGGTTCTATCCGTTATTTATGCCGCACCAAACCTATATCCGCCAGATCCAGCGATTCAAATTACGCCGTCGCGATCCGGTGCTGAATTAACTGAAGAAACCTTATCGCGTGTTCACAAGTCACTAGACGACGCCGGAATTGAGTTTTTTGGTGAAGAGCAAAACGGCCAAACTGCGCTGTTGCGGTTGCGCTCTTCTGACGCGCAACTACCCGCTAAATCCGCTGTGCAGCGTGTCATTGGTGATGAATTCATTGTTGCTTTGAACTTGGCGCCAACGACTCCTCAGTGGCTGATTGATTTGGGCGCAGGTCCAATGACGCTAGGTCTAGATTTGAGTGGTGGTGTTCACTTTCTAATGGAAGTGGATATGGACGAATATGTGACTGGCAAGATTAACAATTATCGCCAAGAACTGCGTACTCGCTTGCGTGAAGAAAATATCAAATATCGCCGCGTCGTGGTTGAAGACAAGACCTTACGTTTGAGTTTTGATGCGGCGGAAGTGCGCGGCGATGCGCGTAACTTTATTGCTAAGTCATATCGTGAATTTGTGATTACGGACGAGCAAGAAGGGCAATACTTTGATTTATTGCTGACCATTAATGAACAGCAGATCAAGTCGTTTGAAGATTATGCATTGAAGCAAAACTTAACCACTATCCGCAATCGTGTGAATGAGTTGGGCGTTGCTGAGCCTTTGGTCCAGCGTCAAGGTCGTAATCGCATCGTGGTTGAATTACCGGGTGTACAAGATACAGCTGAAGCGAAAAAGATTTTAGGCAAGGCAGCCAACCTTGAATTCCGTTTGGAAGCTCTGCCAGGTGCGAGTCGCTTTCAAACAGAGGAATATCCATTCCGCGCGGATGAGTATCGTACGGCTAAGTTAGAGAAAACGGTCATCACTAACGGTGATAGCGTAACGAATGCTAAGCCATCGTTTGATGAAAACGGTATGCCACAGGTGAATATTGATCTCGACGCTAAAGGCGGCGCGATGATGACACAGGTAACTGCTAAGGCGATTCAGCGTCGTATGGCCGTGTTGTTCGTCGAGCGTAAGCCGAAAACAACGTACGAGTTGGTTGACGGTGTAGAGCAGCCGAAAACAATTCAAATTACAGAAAAGTCGATTATCTCCTTGGCCACCATTCAAAGTACTTTGGGCAATAGCTTCCGCATTACGGGCCTAGAGTCGGGTGAGGCGTCAGAGTTGTCTTTGTTGCTACGTGCCGGAGCCTTGGCTGCGCCAATGTACTTCGTTGAAGAACGTACGGTGGGGCCGAGCTTAGGTAAAGAAAACATTCAAATGGGCGTTCAGTCGGTAGTTATCGGCTTGGGCCTAGTGCTGTTGGCTATGACTGTCTTCTATCGCGTGTTTGGTATCGTGGCCAATATTGCTTTGCTTGCGAATATTGTAGTTCTAGTGGCGTTGATGTCGATTATTGGTGCCACACTCACGCTACCTGGTATTGCTGGTATCGTATTAACCGTCGGTATGGCAGTGGATGCGAACGTATTGATTTTTGCTCGTATTCGAGAAGAAATGAAAAACGGACGCTCGCCTCAACAAGCGATTCATGAAGGTTATGATCGTGCATTCTTAACGATCTTTGATGCGAACTTAACCACGTTAATTGTAGCGGTGATTCTATTTGCCGTGGGAACGGGTCCGGTGAAAGGTTTTGCGGTTACTTTATCGTTCGGTATTTTGACCTCTATGTTTACAGCGATTGTAGTAACTCGCGCGATTATTAACCTGATCTATGGTGGCCGTCGTGTTGAGTCACTGTCGATAGGAGGCAAAGTATGAAAACGATGAACTTTATGAAGTTTCGCCACGTGGCGACTATTCTATCGTTAACCTTGCTGGTTATTTCTGTAGCCGCTATTGCCATGCGTGGTTTGAATCTAGGTCTGGATTTCACCGGTGGAACCTTGCTGGAAGTACAGTATGAAACGCCTGTACCAATTGAAGGAATTTCTGCGGTACTGAATAACGCAGGATATCGCGATGTAACTGTGCAGAACTTCGGTTCTGAAACGGATGTGTTGGTGCGGATGTCTGAATCATTTCGTGATGATTTGGGTGGTGAAGTGCTCGGGCTATTACAAGCCGACAGTACGGGTAATCAGTTGACGCTCTTGCGCAGTGAATTTGTGGGTGCGAACGTCGGCGAAGAATTGCGTGACCAAGGCGGTATGGCTTTATTGCTAGCACTTGCTGTCGTCATGATTTACGTTGCAGCGCGCTTTCAGTTTAAGTTTTCGGTCGGTGCGGTGATGTCGTTGTTTCACGACGTTATCATTATCATCGGTATGTTTGCCTTGTTTCAGTGGGAGTTTGACCTGACGGTAATGGCCGCTTTATTGGCTGTTATTGGTTATTCCTTGAACGATACGATTGTTGTTGATGACCGTATTCGTGAGAATTTCCGTATTCTGCGCGAAGGCGATTCAACCTACATCATCAATGAATCATTGACGCAAACCTTAGATCGAACGCTGATGACATCGGCAACCACTGCACTTGTTGTATTGGCATTGATGTTGTTTGGCGGCGATATGATTCATAACTTCTCAGTGGCCATGATGATCGGTTTGGTTGTTGGTACCTATTCTTCGATCTACATTTCGGCGAATATTTTACTGGCGATGAACATTAGCCGTGAAGATCTGATGCCTCCAGAGTTAGAAGAAATAGACGATCGCCCGTAAGTCCGGCGATTAAGTATGCCCGATAGCGCGTCAGTGCTGTCGGGCTTTGTTGTTTTATAGGCTGAAGTTTATAGCCAGAATTAGTGTGAAGGTGTTCTTTGCTTAGTTATCGCCATTCGTTTCATGCAGGAAATTTTGCTGATGTACTGAAGCATCAGGTGTTGGTTCATGTGTTGCGTTATATGGGACAGAAAGATAAGCCCTATGCGTACATTGATACCCACGCAGGCGCCGGTGTTTATGCATTGAGTTCGACACACGCGACCAAAAATCGCGAGTTCGATACGGGGATTGGCCCTCTGCGCGAGGATCAAACACCTGAGTTGAATGATTATCTGCAAACGGTGGTGCAGTGTGATGAGGCTGCAAATAAAATTCGAACCAGCCGTGAAGGCTACTATCCAGGATCACCAGAAATAGCCCGTCAATGGATGCGTCCTTATGACAAGGGATTTCTCTATGAGCTGCACCCAACGGATTTCGATTTACTTAATGATCATCTTGGTCGAGATCGACGTTTTATCGTGGAACAAAGCGATGGCTTCCAAGGGCTGATTGCGCGCTTACCGCCACAAAGCCGCAGAGGCGTGGTTTTGATGGATCCTCCATACGAGTTGAAGTCGGATTACGACAATGCTATTTCAACTCTGGTAAAGGCCCATAAGCGCTTCGCTACAGGTGTTTTTGCGCTTTGGTATCCAGTGGTCGAGCGGGAGCGAGTGCATCGTATGGAGGCGGCTTTGATAAAGTCTGGCATACGTAATATCCAATTATTTGAACTGGGTATCGGTTCTGACACGTTAGAACATGGTATGACTTCTTCTGGGATGATAGTAATTAATCCACCTTGGACGCTAAAGGCCGAACTGGATAAGCTATTACCATATTTGGCCAGCACTTTATCGGCAGAAGGAGTATGGCGAAGCGAGGTGTTAGTGCAGGAGTAAGTAAATAGGCATTAAAACTTTAAGTCTATTGGGCTGTTTAAGCTTAGAAATGAACTGGGTAAGTTTATTTCTGAATAAGCGGCCTGTGGCCGCCAAAGTGATTGCGCGTTGGCGCATTTGAATGTTATCACTACGGTTGCAGAATCGACGTGTGTCGGTAACGTTTAAATCAGTTGCTTGAAGCAATCTGTGATGAATAAAAATAAAAAAATATGACAATATAGGTCATTGTGTTTATTAACACTTTATAACAATTCAGAAAGCGGTATCCTCCGCGTCCCTGCCTTAAATCTGCAAATGAGTAGGTTAGGTAGGCTAGCGTTAGGATGCAGTGAATTCACAGTGTCATGGGAATTCAAGAGACACGTAGCTGATGCTGAATTGACAATAAAAAAGGATACGGAATGAGCGCCAAGACATTTCTCACCATACTACTGGGTACTTTGTTGGGGGTATCTCAAGTGTACGCCGCTACGTCGTCAGACGATTTAGCCGGTAAACGCCTTGATAAACTCGAAACAACGGTAATGAACCCTAATTTGCCGCTGGAAAAGCGTATTCGTGCGTTACGCAAGTTATATTCTGATCAGTTTGTGAACGGAAAGATTGATCGCACTTTCTGTATCTGGGATCCGCTCGGCAAGTCAGGCCCAATCGCCTCTGCTGCAGATGATCAAAAGCTTCGTTCTTTGCATTATGGTATGGATCTAACGATTATTGCTTACCAAGACGAGAAGAAGCTGGTCGATGAACTGCGTTCTGGCGATGTGTGCGACGCAGCACTCATCAGTGGTGGCAGTGCTCTCGAATTTAATCGTTTTTCCGGCACTATCGAATCAATGGGGGGGTTGCCTGAACGTCAACATCTTCAGTTGTTAATGCAGGTTTTGGCCAGCCCTAAAATGGCTGATCGCCTAACTGGTGATGAGTATGTGTTCTTGGGCTTGGCGACTATCGGCGGTACTTATGCGTTTATGGGTGATCGCTCGCAACGTAGTTTGATGTCACTGAAAAATCGTAAATTAGCGATCTCGGAAGATGACCCTGCAATGGCGGCTATCGCATCTTCAATTCGAGCGGATGCCGTACCGGGTAGCATGATGGCTTCCGTGCAGACATTTGCCGATGGCGAAACATCATCAATGATTTCATCAATTATTGCTTACTTAGTAATGGGTAGCGGGCAGGTGAGTCCTAACATTGGTATTTTGCGTGAGCCTCTTGCTCAGTCAACGGTACAGCTAATTGGTCGTTTGGATAAGTTTCCTGCTGGTTTAGCGCAGATTCTGCGAGAAGACTTCCTGTTTAAATTCGAAAACTACGCGCGTCGCGTGGACAAAGAACAGGCCATTATTCCTGAGAATTTCTGGATCGACATGAATGAAGCGGATAAGGCAAAACAAGAAATAATGTTGCGCGATGTTCGTCTCAAGTTGCGTGATCAAGGCGTTTATGATCCTGCGATGTTACGTTTAGAGCGTAAAATTCGTTGTAAGTTTGCACCGGGCCGCGATGAGTGTACTAATCCGGTAGAATAACTTTCTGTAGTGATTAGTCAGGTTGTGGAGTGATATCACTCCACAATCTTCCGCTTTGAGCGCGTTCCGTCATTTCCCTGACAGCACTGTGCGTTACCTTTCTTTCTGCCGCGATGGCGTAGAACTCTTGTTTAAGTTCGGCAATTATTCCGATTTTAATTACTTTATAACGCTGGCAAATTTCATCTGCAATCACTGCAGGTGCGAAGAAATAGCCGTGTCCTTGGCTACCAAAAGCTTTCATTAGCGCGGAATCATCAAACTCGCCCGCAACTCTGACGGTGAGTTCGCGGCGTTGGAACCAGCTAAGTAAGTTGGTTCGCAAAGCGGATGATGAGTCGGTAGGTAGAAGGACGGGTGAATTGTTTAGGCATTCCGGAAAGCTCTGGTTGCGGTTATGAAGATTCGAGGTTGCGAAGCACGCAATAGAGCTTTGCCCTAGAAGATGATTGAAGCATTTTACATTCATACCAGCTGGCATTGGGCTATCAGCCAGAACAACGTCGAGTCTGTGTACCGCCAGCTCCCCAAGCAGTGCTGTCATTTGCTCTTCGCGACATATCAGACGCATCGGCTCAGCGGATGCTAGTACTGGAGCCAACAGTTTATGTGCGATGGATTTTGGCAGGGCATCGACAATGCCTACACGTAATTCCATCGGGCGAAGGCTGACGCCGAGTTGCAGTACCTCTTGCAGCTCATCTCCAAGACGGAAAATGTCGCGGCTGTAATCAAGTACGAGGCGTCCCGTATCGGTGAGTTCTAGGCCTCGACCAGATTTTTGAAAAAGCGGTGTGCCCAGCTCATCTTCTAGAGTACGCAGTTGTCCGCTTATGGTTTGTGGCGTAACGTTCAATTTTTCAGCCGCGGCTTGAACGCTAGCGAGCTCTGCTACAGTATGAAAATACTGCAAATGCTTGTAGTTGAGACGTTTCATACTTCGAAAAAACCGAGTGATAGCCTAAAGATAATTCGAATATTATTTTATATTGTGCTTGAATACAATCTACGTCATATCATCAAAAGGAGTGGATTATGAACCGCCCAGATTATTTAAATTCAGATAAACCTCAGAGTGTCGCTCAAGTGGCTAGCGTTTCTCCGGTGGAATCCTATCAAGAGACGCAGGTAAATCGCCCTGAGTATGCGGTTGATGGCGCAAAAGTATTGCGTAACACCTATGCCTTGTTGGCCATGACTTTGATTTTCAGCGCTGGAACAGCGGCGTTGTCGATGGCGTTTAATTTGCCGCATCCAGGAATCATCATTACCTTGGTTGGTTTCTATGGCTTGTTGTTTGCGATTGAGAAAACCAAAAATAGCGGAATGGGCATCGTGCTTACCTTCGCACTGACTGGATTCATGGGTCTAACTTTAGGTCCTATTGTTTCGATGTACGCTAAGTTGCCAGGTGGTACTGCGACGATTGCAACTGCTTTGGGTCTAACGGGTTTGATCTTCGTTGCTATGTCCGGTTGGGTGCTATCAACTGGTAAAGACCTCAGTAACATGGGTAAGACCTTAATGGTTGGTATCCTAGTTGCCTTTGGTCTAGGTATCGCGAACATCTTTATTGGTCTGCCGATGATCTCTCTAGCTGTATCTGCCATGTTCATTGTCTTGATGAGTGGCATGATTGCTTACCAGACAAGTGCAATTTTACATGGTGGTGAAACTAACTACATTTCGGCAACAGTGACCTTGTATGTATCGATCTACAACCTGTTCCTGAGCTTATTGCAGATTCTGGGTGTGATGGGCTCAGACGATTGATTTTAGCCTGAGGGGGCTATTGTAAGAATTCTTTGTGCTCAAAGAGGGTTGCCGCAAGTCCGGGATGGCTTGCGGCTTTTTTGTGTCTGAAATTTGGTCAAATTGACCGAGTTTAGGCTAGGCTTTAAGGATGAAGCTTTCTCGTCTCTTTCTTATGGTTTTTCTTTTGCCATATTCGGTTTTCCTTGGTGCTGAGCCAGTGTGCTCTGATCGTGATGCCATTTCTGCCAGCAACGACAAAGCCTTGAGTTATTTCGGTAAGCAGGGTGAGATCTTTCATGTTGCTCGGGTGCTCAAAGTTCATCATCCAAGTCGTCATAAAGAAGTTGCCAGCTACGTTAAAGTTAAAGCCAAGCGCTATAGTATTTTTACATTGGTCGATGTCGACTGTAATGCGCGTTTCATAAAACGCACCCGTCAAAACGACTAAAGAAGGCTTGGCTTAGCGCAGGATTCTCAGTACAGTATTTCTTGTACATATCTTATGCAAAACTTACGGGTAGGTGGCGATGATAACTATCAAGCAATTACGTGCCGTGCCAATAATTTCTAAGGTGATTATCCACTCTCTTGATATGAGTCTCTATCAAGTTTCTGTTTTACTTGATGGTGCGGAACATTACGTGACCGACGACAAGGGTGTGCTGCTACGTAGCTTTAAAATATTGGAATTGCAGGCGTTATTTGAGTCGTTACCGGTCGAGCAAATGGTGTTGCGTCAGCAGAGTGCATACGACGAAATGATTAATCAGCCTATGCGTCAGGGCAGTAACATGCTTGAGGTGCCTTTGGGTAACAATCGTTTAGGCTCGGCACCGCAAATATTGCATTGATCAAGAGTTACTTGTCTGCGGCGCTCAATTGAGCTTTTACTTTTGCTTGCTCTTTTTTCAGTGCAGTGAGCTTGTCGCGCTCCTTTTCTACGAAGGCAGCGGGTGCTTTAGACATAAACCCATCGTTGTTTAGCTTGTTTGATATGCGGTGTATGTCCGTTTCTATCTGCTCCATCTGCTCTGTTAAGCTAGTCTGAGCGTTGTCGATAGTTCCTACCATGGGAAACCTTCCTCCATATTGCTAACTAATGAGCTGTGCTTTATGCCGAGCTCATCTATCGTTAGCCAAGTGATAGGTTCAAGTGTAGTCGAGTTTTTGAAGGTTGCCTGTTGGCGGGTGGGATTTGGGTTGCCCGAGAGGCGGATAGCAGCCTTTTTCAGTGATTTATTGTTATTGGTGAGGTGATCAATGAAGGCGGTAATTCTGGATGCCGATACGATGGGCTCAGATATTAATTGGGAGCCAATTGCTGATGCAGTGACGACATTAAATATTTACGATAGAACGTCACCTGCTGAGTTGCTAGATAGAGTTAAAGATATTGATTTAGTCATTACCAATAAAGTTGTAATTTCTGCTGCGGTTATGGCGAATCTTAAAGGGATTTTCGTGTTGGCAACAGGCACTAATAATATTGATCTTGTTGAAGCAAGACAAAGAAATATTCCCGTGTTTAATGTTGCGAATTATGGTACTCAGTCTGTCGCTCAGCATACGCTCATGTTGATTCTTGCATTGGCTGCTCGGTTGCCTTTGTATCAGCGCGACATTGCTAAAGGGGCCTGGAATTTAAGCAAGAATTTTTGTTTGATGACGTACGCAACGAGTGAATTGTTTGGTAAGAAATTAGTTATTGTAGGGCAGGGGACGCTTGGTAAAGCGGTCGCTAAATTAGCTGAAGCATTCGGAGTGAGTGTTGTTTTTACAGCTCGGCCGGGGACTGCCGAGAGTCGTCGCCCCTCATTTAATGAAGCAATAAAAACGGCGGATATTATTAGTTTTCATTGTCCGCTGACAGATGATACGCACCACTTGCTTAATAAAGAAAATATTCACTTATTAAAACGAGATTGTTTAGTTGTTAATTGCTCTCGCGGAGGCGTAATTGACGAAATAATTGTTTTGAATGCTTTGGTTCAGAAAAATATCGCCGGTCTGGCGGTTGATGTCTTACCGGTTGAACCACCATCAAATGGTCATCCCTTGTTAGATGCTTTGGATGTTAGTTGTGTGCCACTAAATCTTATTGTTACCCCCCATAATGCTTGGATTAGTCCTGAGGCGCGCCAAACAATAGTGAATCTAACCGCCGCGAATATTCATGACTTGGTTAATTCTCATTCTTAGTCTTACTTTAGCTCCTGAGTGGAGTGAGGTCATCATTACAGAACGGCCAGCAGAATAACTGTATTTTGCCTGACGAAGTCGAGTAATCGCTAGTTAATTGGTATGGGCCATTTCTCAGTCAAACTAGGTAAAATGTCTGTCAATGTCGTCGGTTTCCATAGATATAGCCATGCTTTTTCATTAGTATGGTCTGCAGAAAACCTTATCTGTCTGAACTTGTCCGCTGCCACGAGTGGTTTAGATAGTTCGGCCAGTGAGCAAATAATTATAAAAATAACAATCGTCGCATTCGGATCTCACCTCCGCTACTGAACCAAGTAGAACGATGATTGCTCGCGTCTTGGAGAGGTGCTTCCTTGTCATACGTTCGCTTTGGTCTCGTGTTGTCCATGTTTTTGGTGCTGTCTGCTTGTTCTTCAGACGGTGGTTCCTCGGATAGTGGTTCTACAACGGTTGATATCGTTATTACTGACCCGGATAAAGCCGCTGCGTTTCTGGATATATTTTCAGATCCGGTAACGCAAGCGACAGAAGACGAGCGTTGGGAATATGCCCTCGTCACCAGTGCTGTGCTGGCAGAAAATCTGTCTTTCCGCTTAGTGAGCGGGCCTAGCGGCATGACTATTAGTCCTGATGGCTTGGTTCAGTGGACTCCAACGGATGAGCATGGTGACACGGTGAACGTCACTATCGAAGCGACCTACTCCGATGAAAATGGTACGGTTTCACGTAGTCAGACATTCCTTCTGCCTGTTAAGCATATCAATGACAAGCCGGTAATTACCTCTGTTGCGCCAGTGACTACCGTCGCCGGCACTACTTTTAGTTATCAACTTGAAGTTAACGATCCTGATGATGTCAATAATGGTACCGACCTTATTTTTGCAGTTTCGCTTCCGTCTGTTGAATTATTAGGGGTGTCACCAGAAGAGTACGGTGTCACGATTTCCCCAACGGGTTTATTGCAGTGGCAAGTTCCAACCGATCCGGGTATAGGTTTGTTGGATCCTGGTCTTAGAATTAATGTCACCGTTACCGATGGCGAAGAAGATTGGAAAAACGGTTTTGTAGCGAGACCAAGCCAAAAGTGGAACTTGAAGGTTGTTACTACTAACACCGCACCGGATATTAAATCTTCACCTGTGACCGTTGCCACTGAAGATGTGGCGTATAGCTACCAATTAGACGTGTCTGATGCAGAAGATGATAATAACGGCGCTGACCTGACTTTTGCATTGTTGAATAGCCCTGCAGGAATGACGGTTTCATCCATTGGTTTGATTCAGTGGACACCTATTGAAAATGGCGCGGCAGCTTATAGCGAGAGCGTTGAAGTTTCCGTTGCTGACGGTGGTGAGAACGGCGTAGAACCAGTAACACAGTCATTTTCTATCAATGTTACTCCGGTCAACGATGCACCTACATTTATTGGTTCGCCATCGACCTCCGCGATTGAAGGTTCTGCCTATACCTACGCGCTGCAAGTTACTGATCCAGATGATGCCAATAACGGCACAGACTTAACTTTCTCGTTAACCAGCGCTCCAGCTGGTATGACCATTTCTTCAACGGGTGTTATCTCTTGGACTGCGCCTGCTAATGTAACATCTGCTTCTGTAGAAGCCATAGTAGCTGATGGTGGTGAAAACGGTGCAGCTGCTGCGAGCTTGAGTTGGACGATCAGTGTTGATGCTGTAAACGATGCACCAACTATTACATCTGTCGCCCCAACAATGGCGACTGAAGATTCGCCGTATGTCTACCAACTTGTTGTTGCCGATCCAGATGATGACAATAACGGTACCGATTTGACCTTTACCCTCGTGACTGCACCAGAGGGTATGACTGTTTCTGCAACTGGCGCGATTGCATGGACCCCAGTGGGCCACGAAGGCACTGTCGATGTAACCATTGAAGTCGCCGATGGTGGTGAAAATGGCGTACAGCCCGCCAGTCAGAACTTCACTATTGCTGTTACTGCAGTTAACGATGCCCCCGTTATCACTTCAGAAGCAGTGGTAACGGCAACAGAAGACGAAACCTATAGCTACGAAGTCAGTGCTACTGATGAAGAGAATGATGTTCTGCAGTGGAGTTTAACCACTGCCCCTGAAGGAATGATTATCGACTCGGCTACTGGCGTTATTACTTGGACACCTGCTGAGACTGTGACTAGCGAGGCTGTTGTTGTCGAAGTCTCTGACGGTGAGTTTAACGATACCCAAAGCTTTACTGTGGCTGTGACTGCCGTCAACGATGCGCCTGTCATCACTGAAGGTGAAGCGACCGCGCTTGTTACTGATGAAGATACGGCAACGACACTAACTCTAAACGCAACGGACGTTGATACTGATTCTGCCAGCCTCATTTGGACGATCGATACTGATGCACTCAATGGTGCAGCGATTGTCAGTGGTACGGGTGCAAGTCAAACTGTTACCTATACGCCAACTGCAAACTTTAGCGGTAGCGATAGCTTTGTTGTCGCAGTCAGCGACGGGGAGCTAGTTGCTACGATTACTGTTAATGTCACCGTGACCGAAGCGGGGGACGCGCCAGTTATCACCGAAGGTGAAAACGTTTCGTTAACAACTAACGAAGATAACCTAGTTCTAACTGTATTAAGTGCCACCGATTTAGATACCGATGCCGCTAACCTTAGTTGGTCTGCTAATGACGCGACTAATGGTCAAGCGAGTGTTTCGGGTTCTGGTTTAACTCAAACCGTTACCTACATACCTAATGCCAATTTCTCGGGTAACGACAGCTTTATAGTCACAGTAAGTGATGGTGTTCTAAGCGATATGATCACCGTATCGGTGACTGTTAATTCAGTGAATGATGCTCCTGTTATCACTTCAGTACCGAATACATCAGCCACTGAAGCCGTTGCCTACAGTTACGCTGTCACTGCATCCGATGTGGAAGGGGATACGCTGACTTGGAGTCTGACTGAAGCACCAGCCGGCATGGAAATTGATGCCGATACTGGAGTTATTAACTGGACTCCGGGTAATGCTGCTACTAATCCAACGGTCGTTATTCAAGTATCGGATGGCGCCGCTAGTTCTACGCAAACCTTCGTTATTGAAATTGGTGCCGTTAACGACGCTCCAGTGATTACAGAAGGCGATACTGCACAAATCAATACCAGCGAAGATACCGTTGGCAGCATTACTCTTAACGCTACCGACGCTGATTCAGCGACTTTAACTTGGTCTGTTGTATCTGTTGCAAGTAATGGTTCTGCTTCTGTATCCGGTAATGGGCTAAGCAAAACCGTTAACTACACCCCAAATGCTGATTTTAGTGGTACCGACAGTTTTGTGGTTGCTGTCTCTGATGGATCGCTAACCGATACCATTGCAATTTCGGTGAATGTTGCCGCAGTAAATGATGCACCAATGTTTATTAGTGCTCCATCGACCAATGCGATTGAAGCTTCGCTGTATCAATACACTGCGCAAGTTTCTGATGCTGATGATGCAAATAACGGCACGGATTTAACCTTTACGCTAACTCAAGCGCCAGAAGGTATGACGGTATCAGCGACCGGTGTTGTTCAGTGGACGCCAGGAAATACTGTAACGACTGCCGATGTAACCTTGGAGGTTATTGATGGCGGTGAAGACGGTACGGTTGCCGCTGTGCAAAGCTGGACCATTACGGTTGGCAGTGTTAACGATTCGCCAGAAATCACTTCTGCAGCGATTGTTACTGCAACCGAAGGCATGGTTTATCAGTACCCAGTTCAAGTCACTGACCCTGATGATGCTAACAACGGTACTGATCTGACATTTGAACTGACGACCGCTCCAGCAGGCATGACGGTATCTAGCATGGGTCTGATCGAATGGACGCCTACTAATGATGACGTCAGCGTGCCAGTGACTGTTGTTGTGCGGGATGGCGGTGAGAGTGGTGCCGTGCCAGCGACTCAAAGTTGGACGATTGCCGTTACTCCGGTCAACGATGCACCCGAAATTACTCAAGGTGCGACAACGACCTTAGCGGTTGAAGAAGATGTGTTGGCAAGTTTAGGTCTAAACGCAACCGATATTGATACGGCTGCAGCTAACCTAACTTGGTCTGTATCAACAGTGGCAACTAATGGTACTGCGAGTGTCAGCGGTACTGGCAGTAGCAAGTCTGTTAGCTACGTGCCGAATGCCGATTTCAACGGTAGTGATGAATTTGTTGTTACTGTTAGCGATGGTGAGCTAAGCGATACCATTACCGTTAATGTGACCGTGAATGCCGTGAACGATGCGCCGGTTATGACATCGGCTGCAGTAACGGACGCTACGGAAGACGAAGCCTATACCTATGCCGCAACAGCCACCGATATCGACGGTGATACCTTAACTTGGAGCTTAACCGAGTTCCCAGAAGGCATGGCTATTGATGCCAGCAGCGGTGTGATCAGCTGGACACCTGCGAACGGTGTTGAAACCGCTAACGTAACTCTAGTTGTTGCCGATGCTGACGTTTCAGCGACGCAAACTTTTACCATTACTGTTAGTGCCGTTAATGATGCTCCTATTATTACCTCTATCGGAACCCAAGCAGCGACTGAAGGTGTTGAATTTACCTACACCGTTGTTGCAAGTGACATTGATACCGGTGACGTATTGGCCTTCAGCCTAACGGGCGAACCTGCTGGAATGACCATTGATTCTGTGACGGGTGTTATCACTTGGACGCCGGGCAATGGTGCGGTTGATAGCAGCGTCACCGTTAATGTGTTCGATGGCACAGTGACCTCAACTAAGACCTTCACCATCACAATAGGTGCAGTTAACGACGCACCAGTAATTACCGAAGGTGAAGCTGCAACGTTAACTACTGACGAAGACGTCGTTGGTAATCTCGTTCTTAACGCGACTGATGCCGACACTGACGCAGCCAATATCACTTGGTCTATTGCCTCTGCTGCGAGCAATGGTACCGCGAACGTTACGGGAACTGGCTTAAGCCAAACAGTCAGTTACTCACCTAATGCAGATTTCAATGGTAGCGATAGCTTTACTGTCAGCATCACCGATGGTGCGTTGACCGACACCATCACAGTGAATGTCACCGTTAATGCTGTGAACGATGCGCCTTTTATTAATTCAGCCGCCAATACGCATGCGACAGAAGGTGTGTTGTATACCTACACGGCAATGGCCTCTGACGTAGAAAGCGATACCTTAACTTGGAGCCTCACTCAGTCTCCTGAAGGCATGACTATTGATGCCAACAGCGGTGTGATCAGCTGGACGCCAGCGAATGGCGTGACGTCTGCAGATATCACCGTTCAAGTGGCTGATGCCGAAGCGAATGCAACGCAAAGCTTCACCGTGACTGTGGGTGGTGTGAACGACGCACCAACCATTACAGAAACAACTGCAGCGATCACAACGGATGAAGATACGTCAGGCACGATAACTCTGAATGCAACCGATATTGATGGCGATACCATCACTTGGTCTGTGGGTTCAGCTGCTGCTAACGGTGTTGCAACCGTGTCAGGTACTGGCTTAAGCCAAGTCGTGAGTTATGCACCGAATGCCGATTTCAACGGTACTGATAGCTTTGTTGTTAGAATCACTGATGATTCCTTGACCGATACCATTACTGTGAATGTGACGGTGAATGCTGCCAATGATGCACCAGCCATTACAGAAACAACGGCCGCTATTACAACGGACGAAGATACGTCTGGTACGGTAACGCTGAACGCAACCGATATTGATGGCGATACCATTAACTGGTCTGTGGGTTTAGCAGCCACTAACGGTGTTGCGACAGTCTCTGGTGCTGGCTTAAGCCAAGTGGTGAGCTATGCGCCGAACGCCAATTTCAATGGTACTGATAGCTTCATCGTCAGCATCACCGATGGATCGTTGACCGATACCATCACCGTGGATGTGACTGTGAATGCTGCCAACGACGCGCCAGTGATTACGTCCACTGCCATTACGTCTGCAACAGAAGGTGAGGTTTACACCTACACTGTTACCGCGACGGATGCTGAGAACGATACGCTGATTTGGAGCCTAACGACGGCACCATCAGGTATGAATATTGACTCTGCTACGGGTGTTATTACTTGGACGCCAGGCAATGGTGCCATTAGCGAGAACGTCGTTGTTGAAGTAACCGACAGTGTTGCGACGACAACTCAAAGCTTCACCATTACCATTGGTGCAGTTAACGACGCGCCAGTGATTACCGAAGGTGCGACAGCAGCGCTGAGCACTGACGAAGATACCGCAGGCACTGTGACGTTGAACGCGACGGATGCGGATTCAGCGATACTCACTTGGACTGTTTCTTCTGCGGCTAGCAATGGTTCGGCAACAGTAACTGGTACCGGGTTGAGCAAAACGGTTAGCTATACGCCAAATGCCAACTTCAATGGTACTGATAGCTTCGTGGTTACCGTTAGCGATGGCAGCGCATCCGACACGATTACCGTGAATGTAAGCGTTGCCCCGATTGCGGATGCACCAGTCATCACTGAGGGCGAAACGTCAGCTCAAAGCACCGATGAAGATACGGCTAAGACCTTTGCTTTGAATGCAACCGACGTTGATGGCAGTACTATTACTTGGACCATTGGTTCGGCTGCGACTAACGGTACGGCCTCTGTGTCAGGTAACGGCGCAAGCAACACGGTTAGCTACACGCCGAATACCAACTTCAATGGTACGGACAGCTTTGTCGTGCTGGTTTCTGATGGTGCTTTAACGGACACCATCACAGTGACTATGACAGTGAATGCTGTGAACGATATACCTGTGATTTCTTCTACTGCGATTACTTCTGCAACAGAAGGCCAGGTATATAGCTATGTACCAGCAGCGACGGACGTTGATGGCGATACTCTGACTTGGAGCCTAGGCGCTAGCGCACCAGCGTCAATGAGTGTTAATCCAACAACAGGTGAGCTGTCTTGGACGCCTAGCAACGGCGATACCTCTGCCACGATTCAACTGTTTGCATCGGATGGAACCTTGCGCGCAGAACAGAACTTCACTATTGCAGTGACGGCGGTTAACGATGCGCCAGTCATCACTGAAGGTGAGAATGTATCTGTGACTATGTCGGAAGATGCAACTCCGCAAGCCTTTAGCTTGGTTCTTAATGCAACGGATGCGGATAACGCAGCAGCTGAATTGACTTGGACTATCGCCAGTGTGGCCGCTAATGGTTCGGCAACGGTTTCTGGTACAGGTACAAGCAAAGTTGTGAATTACACGCCAAGTGCAGATTACAACGGTGCTGATAGCTTTGTTGTGAACGTAACCGATGGCACTGACTCCGACACGATTACTGTAAATGTAACGGTAGATGCAGCAAACGATGCGCCTGCAATTACTGAAACCACAGCAGCGATTGTGACCGATGAAGATGTCTCTGGCAGCGTAACGCTCAATGCAACGGATATTGATACCGATGCAGCCAGCATTACCTGGACGATTCTGACTCAGGCAGCGAATGGCACGGCCAGCGTGAACGCGGTTAATACCGGCGCTAGCATGTTGGTGACTTATGCGCCAAGTGTGAATACCAATGGCAGCGATAGCTTTGTTGTTCAAATCAGCGATGGCGAATTGACCGATACCATCACGGTAAACGTGACTGTGAATGCACTTGATGATGCACCAGCGATTGCGCAGGGTAGCACTATCGACTTAATCACGGATGAAAATACAGCAGGAAGTGTGGCGCTAACCGCTGTCGATATCGACACCGATGCCGCGAACTTAATCTGGACAGTGATTACTGATGCAACCGATGGTGTTGCGAGTATCAGTGGTAGCGGCACCAATGTGTCAGCCGATTACACGCCGACTGCAAACTTCAGCGGCAACGATAGCTTTGTTGTGCAACTGAGTGATGGCACGTCGAATGTGAGCATTACGGTTAATGTGACGGTAAATGCCGTCAATGAAGCCCCAGTGATCACGAATGGCGCGACGGCCACCATGACAACTAACGAAGATACCCAAGCGACATTGTCATTAGCGGCGACCGATGCGGACGGTGACACTCTCACTTGGTCGATTCCTGTTGGCTCTGGCGCTTCGCAAGGTGGCGTTGCCGTTGATGGCACTGGCTTGGTGACTTATGTTCCGTCGTTGGATACCAATGGTACTGATACTTTTAGTGTTCAAGTTTCGGACGGTGAGTTAACTGACACGATTGCTGTGACAGTAACCATTACCGCGGTTAACGACGCACCCGTGATTACCGAAGGCAGCACATCGGTGTTGAATACTAACGAAGATGACGATACTGGTAGCCTGACCTTCAGTGCAACGGATGCTGATGGCGATGCCCTGACGTGGTCTGTCAATACAGGTGCTCAGCACGGCATCGTGACGCTAAACGGATCTCAGTTTAGCTATGCGCCAAACATTGATTTCAATGGCAGTGATAGCTTCATCGTGCAAGTAACCGATGGCGTTGCCTCAGCGACTAACACGGTAACAGTGAATGTCGCAGCGGTTAACGACGCGCCTATGGTTACCTCTACAGCCGTAACAACGGCAATCGAGAATCAAGTGTATGCGTACAACGTCACCGCCAGTGATGTTGAGGGCGATGCCATTAGTTACTCGCTAACCACTAGCCCTTCCGGTATGGCGATCGATTCTACTACCGGTGAAATCCGCTGGATTCCATCGGCAACAGGTACCGAAACCGTTGTGGTTAGCGTGACTGATGGATCAGATGCCGATACTCAAACCTTCGATATCAGTGTTCAGGCTGAGCCTGCAGTGGCTGGTCGCGCTGTAAAAGGTGTGCTGTCTAATGCAACGGTTGAAGCAGCAACCTACGGCGGTTTGGATAGCAACGGCGATCATGTTTGGAATCTAATCGGCACGACTACCACGGATGCGCAGGGTTACTTCGGCTTCGATCTTGGCCCGCAATCTGCTCCAGTACGCGTGCGTGTTACTACCGACGCTAACAGCACGATGGTGTGTGATACTCCAAGTGGCTGTGTGCTATCGACCTTCGCTCTATATGGCGAAACCGGTGCCCCAGACGTTGGCCTAACACTCGATACCATCGTCAGTGGTGCCGACTTCGGCGGCCCAATTGCGGTGACTCCATTAACCAATATGGCGGCGGTATGGTTACAGCAGTTCCCACAAGCGATTGACGATAACAACATTTTGTTAACGCATCGTCGCCTGTCAGAGCTGTTTGGTTTCGGTGATGAGAACTACATGCTGCAACGCGTTATTGATATCACCTCGCCGTTTGAGTTATCTCAAGCTGTAGCAACAGATATGAATCGCGTTCGCCATGCTGTATTTGCTGCAAGTTTGCAAGAAACAGCGACGGTTAAGGGTTTATCAGTGAACACTATTTCTGATGGGCTGGGTCTGATGTTCGGTGTACTTGGCGGTCAGATGCCGTTGAAGTCGGGCACGATTGACGTTACCGCGTTGAATCTTACCGATGGTACGACATCACTTGATTACACTGGCTTCGATACCTTCATTATCAGTGCGAAGACGGTTGCTAACTATGTGAATGTTGGTTCAGCCCTCGACAGCATGATTGCAGGCTTCGATGCACTGGTAACTCGCTGGAGCCCAGAAGTGACGGATCCAAGTATTTGTTTAGATACCGATCCGTTGGTTGATCGCACCGAATGCCGCAACGTCACAACCTTGGGCGAAGCCACAGGTTACGACGTGGCTAACTTCGACCGTGCAGTTGCGCCGTTGGATGAGTACAACCGCTACTATAATTTAGTTGTGGCGGCAGAGGCTGGTATTAACCAGACTAACCGTAGCTTGGATTGGTTGTATGTGACGACTGAAGATCAAACGAATACTGCGAATATGCTGAGTGCACTGACAACAATTATTGGGTTTGGTACTCAGACCTCGATATGTGTTCCACAGAAGAATGCATTTCTTTCTTGTACCATCACGGTACCTGCTGAATATAGCGGTGTATCTGCGGCCTTAAGTAGTTGCTCTGGAGGTGGTACGGACACTTGTAAGTTAACAGTGACAGGTACCGCTAATGGCCAAACATACAGTGTAACGTCATACGTACCTGATATTCGTAGGTTATTAGGTGGTGATCGACCTGGTTATTTGGGCGGTGATTTTACCGCAGGGCCTTTGGATATGTGTTTTAACGGAAGTATTAGCAATACCACGGCTAGCTTGGAGCTTACTAATTTCTGTGTAACGTTAGATGTATCCGGAAGTCCGGCAACTGCTCTGGCACCATTTAAATCTTTTAAAGTTGCTGATTTTGGGAATTCAGATAAGTTGAATCCTGCCTTAGCCGACTTGTTAAAAGTCATTTACTTGGAAGTGTCAGCTTCAGGGAAGATGGTAATCAGAAGTACTGATAGCAATATTGGGGCATTTACTTCAAACAATATGGATATGGGCTTGATATTTGACCGTGAGGTCATTAACGGAAATAAAGCTGGTCCTATTTTTGAAGTTTACATGTCGTCGTTAAGCCGCACGAATCCTGCAGGTGAGACTTTGAACTCGATTAGCGGACAAGACTTGTTCCGCTTAGAGATCAACGACACCAGTTATATGACCACGGCGAAAGTGGAAGACAAAATTGGCTTACCTGCGGTGACGACTACGAGCAATGTGACTATTGAAGGTCTAACTCCGATTATTGCCGTGATGAAGAGTTATGCAGAGAGTCTAATTGATACGACTAAACCGTTTGTCGCACCTACAGCAGAAAGATGGCAGGAAATTCAAGACGAAGTGGCTGCTAATCTTGTGTATGGCGGAACCCAAACCTATACGATGGGTGATACAAACGACACCTACACCATGACGTTGGATCAAGGTGGGTTTATTGATATTAGCCAGAAGAACTCGACGGCTAATGCAATGCGTATCTTCCTATCGGGTGCAGCGGGTTATATCTATGCAGATGAAACCTTAGTGGCTACGGCACACTTAGGTAACAGCCAAGATGGTCTGATGATCAGCTTGATGGATGGTTCGCAACGGACGTATACCAGTGCTAACCCAGACCCATTAGGTGGATTACAAGGATTCCTCGACTTTTTGACGATTCTTGCACCACCGTCGGATACAACAACAACGCCTTAATCTTTTTCCTCTATGAAAATAGGGGATTTATTAAGAGATAAAAAAGCCCCGATTCTTCGGGGCTTTTTTATGGCAACGAAAATAAGTGAACTTAAAAGCAGAAGCACAACTCTAAAGTCATACATTTAACAAGGGCAGAACATTATGGACGTGACAGAGCTTCTTATATTTTTAGCGATTGGTGCACTTGCAGGTTGGCTGGCTGGAGTAATTACAAAGGGCGGTGGTTTTGGGTTGCTAGGTGATATCGTTATTGGCATCTTAGGTGCCGTGGTTGGTGGTTATGTGTTTGGCGTGCTTGGTATTGCGGTAGCGGGCCTCATTGGTTCAATTATCACAGCCACACTCGGAGCGGTAATTTTACTCTTTTTAATTCGGCTTATTAAACGAGCTTAATTACGAATTTAAAATCAAAAAAATGGCCAAAATCTAATGGCCATTTTTAAATATTTCTTAATTTTAAATTTAGGGAATCGTCTAAAGTCCTATTTCTTTCGGTAATGCTTTTCCATGCCGTCTAAAAAATTACGCAGCAATTGATCTAAACACTCGCGATAATTTTTATGGTCTGGGCGGCGAAAGAGGGCGCTTAATTCGTGCTGGCCCAAATTAAAATCGTTAAGCTTCAGCATCTCTAACAAGTCATCGGCTTGTAGATTGAGCGCGATTTTCAACTTACGCAATACGATATTATTGGTCAGCTTACGCTCAGGCTCAGGTACTTCGTCACCCTTAGGGCCGCGATTTTTAATAATCAGGCCATTTAAAAAGCGCGCAAGATTTTCATCGGCACACACAGCAAACTCAGGAGCTTCATCACGGGCCAACCAGCTCAGTAATTCAGGCTTAGTAGCGTCGTAGCCGCCCAGCTTGAAAATAGACAGCATGGTTTCGTCGTTAAAATCGAACATATAGCGCACACGGCGCAAGATATCGTTGGTATTGATAACTAGTCCTCCTGCGCGGGCTGGCTTTCACCGGCTTCAATAGCTTTTGCCGTGATTTCAACATAAATAGTCATAATGTTGTTCGCAACAAGCTCATCGATACCTTTCGCTAACGCTGGCAGGCGCACTTCAACTGCCGACTGTTCCGATTGGCCAAGCTTGCAATCGAAATCCCAGTAGGTCGCACCCTTAGGTAGATCTTTTTGGCGTTCTTTCTTCAAAAACTTCTTGATGTCGTGCTTGATAGAGTCAACAACACGCGGCACTTTGATTTTAGGGTGGTCTAACTTAAAGGTTCTTTTCATTGGGTTCCTACAAGGGTGAGATACACGGCTAAGCAGCCGAGTAGCGCAAGGGGTCTAATGGCGGGCAGTGTCATCTTTGTACAGGGATTCTACCATTCATTAGGGTTAAACTCTTGGATAACCTCTAAGGCGTTTTTTTGCAGCGGTGATTGCTGGTAATGACTCTTCGGCTTGACCCACTTAAACTGAAGCCTATTCGCACAGCAAGCCTACAAGCCGGAAGCCTAAACACATGTACCTAAACGATGATTTTAGTCAACGAGTGGTCATAACCCCCAACGACTACAACTGGGTCGACAGCCCAACCGCCGGTGTTGAACGTATGATGCTGGATCGCATTGGTGATGAAGTCGCGAGAGCCACGTCGCTGGTACGCTATGCACCTAATAGCCGCTTTCCGGCGCATACACATGGCGGTGGTGAAGAAATATTCGTTCTTGAAGGCGTCTTTGCTGATGAACACGGCGAGTATCCCAAAGGCTCATACCTGCGCAATCCTATTGGGTCATCGCATTCACCACATGTCGGCCCTGAAGGCGCCATCATTTTCGTCAAACTGCATCAGTTCGATAGCGCCGACGAACGCCAGTGTGCAGTAGATACCAACGCTCAACCGTGGCGACAAGGGCTGGTCGACGGCTTAACCGTGATGAGCCTGCATTCATACCTCGGCGAGAATGTTGCACTGGTAAAATGGGCACCCAATACTCAATTTAAACCGCATAGGCATTGGGGCGGCGAAGAGATATTTGTTATTGAAGGCACGTTTCACGACGAGCACGGCAGCTACCCTAAAGGCAGTTGGCTGCGCAGCCCACACCTAAGCCAGCACGCGCCATTTACCAAAGAAGACGGAGCACTAATCTACGTGAAAGTAGGGCACCTACCGGAAGCATGAGCGCAATTTAGAAATCTTATTTAGCACTCCGTAAGAGCGATCCGTACGGCGCTCCGCGTATTCGTCACCAATATAAGGAACACCATGCTCGAATCATCATGGCAGCGTTGTTGGTCATCCCTAGTTGTGGCTAGCCAAGCCCACAGCAGAGGCAACTCGGTGATGCAGTTATTGATTGCTGCCTACAGCGAACCCCAGCGGAAGTATCACACCGAGCAGCATCTTAAAGAGTGTTTGTCGATTTTTAATGACCATCGTGCTCTTGCTGAAGAACCTGCAGAGATTGAAATGGCATTGTGGTTTCACGACGCCATCTACGACATCAAGGCCACTGGCGGCAAGAACGAAGACCAAAGCGCCGACTGGGCGGTTGAGGAGCTGCAAAAAGCGAACGTTGCCCCAGAGCGCGTCGCCCGCATCAAAGACCATATCCTCGCCACCAAACACTCAGCCCTGCCACAGGGAGCCGATCAGCAACTACTCGTTGATATTGATCTCGCCATACTTGGCGCACAGCCTGAGCGCTTTGCCGAATACGAACAACAAGTAAGGCAAGAATATCGCCACGTCCCCGGCTTGATATTCAACTGGAAGCGTAAGCAAATATTGAAAGCGTTTTTAGCGAGAAGCCCAATCTACGCAACACCGGAGCTTAATGCGAGATTTGAACAACAGGCGCGACAAAACCTAGCGGGTGCTATTTAAGTTATTATTTTCAAGATACTGTTTTTAAGTTTCGGTTAACGTCCACCGACCATAATGGCCCTACACATCAAGTTGAGGTAGGCATTATGAACATCGCAAAAATAATAGTATTAGTGGCTTTATCACCGATTATTCTAATAGGAGGTATCGTATTTGGTTTGATATACGGAGTGATTCAAGCGGTCAATTGCCTGACATCCAGCTTTCAAAACCCTTCATTAAAACTAGAATTGGCAACGTTACCCAATACACCTAAATAGTAATAAGGCTGATCGCAATCTCATGCAATCTTTCACCATATCCCTACCGTGCGTGTTGCTTGGAACGTCAAGCCGCACGGTAGATTCATTGCCATATGAAATGATCAGGAATAGGGCAATACAAACCGTTGAAGTACCCGCTATCAAATAATCGTTAGACGAATTAGCACAGAAGACAATATTTGGTTACTATCGGGTGATTAGGGCTCAATAGGGATGAGCAATGCTACCGCTAGACCTACTTCAAATATTCAAACCGCTGCTTTGGGTTTTGCCGGTTATATTGTTGATTGGCATTGCCAAATCACCATGGTTGAAGCAAAGGGAAGAGGTTGGAGTAACAATAAATGGAGCAAGTCATGCGTGATCCCGAATATTTAGAAGTAGATGAATTAGACTTCCGACTTGGTCTAACGCAGCTTCTTACTGTGAATGGCCGTCTTGATCAAGAGACTAATAGATTAATAGCCGAGGTTATTACTGAAACTAAAGTAAGGGCTATGAAGGAGGCGCTCTCACAGTATGTTGGGTAAGGCGTTCACATGACTCAAAGTGAGTTAATGGCTGAAGAGCATAAGTCAGAAAGACTAGGTAGGTTTCTCGAAACCGTTCAATATGTCCGCCCCGATTCAAATTTTGAAGCTCATGCAATTGTCAGTGGTGGTCACGCACGTGCAATTGCTGCAAGAGAGATTTTAGCTCAATATCAATTAAGAATAGACGACCCAACCAATGGAGTTTGGCTTCCTAATTTTAAAAAAAATCTATCTGGCTACCCTGATTTCAATTATGCCCATAGACCACTGCACAGAAAGATATATTATCTAAACATAACCTCATGTTTAGAGCAGGCTATGAGTTCAGCCCATGCAAGGGTGATACTACGACGTATTGCACAGGGTATAATCGTTGGCACGTTTCCAATAGATCGACGATTAAAGAGAAAGGAAGTAATGGAGGTTAGTAATGGTGCTTTCTGATGTTGTCGTATCAATCGAAGTAGATTACGAAAATTTTAAAAGCTTCGTTCATGAAGGCTCTGAAGTAATTCGGTGTAAAGGTAAGCCACTGAATGTTGATACGCCTATTAATATTGTGGTCGACGAAGAAGATACTGGAATGCCACTTGCTGATATATCCATGCTCAATATTGGATCTTTCGTTATTACTCAAGATTTGTACGAGCACTTAAAAGAAGCGGCTGAAGATACTTGTCAATTTATACCGCTTCAGTGGTCAGGTATTCGCATGTGGTTAGTGAATGTACTGTCGGTAGCTGATTGCCTTGATAAGGAACACTCCGAATTTAATAGCTTTGGTAGCGTAAGCTCGGTTGTTTTTGATTCAAGCAAAGTGCCAACGGTTGGATTCTTTAAAATTGTAGAAGATAACCATACAGGTATTTTTGTATCTCAGAATATGTTGGATGTTATTAACAACTATAAGCCGACAGGCGCTGAATTTGAGAAATTTTTAGCAAGATGAGTACCTCACTATCGATGCTCTCATTAAAGAACAGCCAGTTTTTAATGCGGCTCTACGTAAATGTAAGAGTATAATATTATTTTCTGGATTTATTAGCACTGAGAAGTATAGTTCGTTACTATCAAGCGGATAAGGTTTTGTTTGACAAGCAAGATTAAACGTTGGCATCTAGTTGAAATAGACATTTATAGTATATGCGGGTTAACTGATCAGATGTATGGATACTTTGGTGCTTGGCCTGCCTGAGGGTATGGCCAGTGAGTTTGTTTATTATAGGGATATAACCCATGTTAAAAGTTCATGTTTGGCCACCTCACGGCAATATGGTAGGGCACAGCTCATTGTCTTTTGGTACAGATTACATAAGTTTTTGGCCCGCTGACACAGCAGGAAAAAAGGACTTGAAGATCAAGCGAAGCCATCCCGGGCATTTCATGGCAGCCCTCCAAGAAGATATTTATTCAGAAGGTGGAAGGGAACCAATAACAGTGTTAATTCCTTGCGTGAATGAAGAAAACCTTGCAAAACATATATCTGACTTGATCTCTAATGCGCCTCGATATCAACTTGCAAAGAATAACTGCTCCAATATTGTTGCTGATTGTTTGAAGGTTGCGAGTGGTAAAGCGGCGACATTCCGGCCTTCTGCTCATGATTATGGTCGTTTAGGTAAGGTTTTGGGTCGCGGTATATGGACACCTAATGAAGTGCTCCGCTATGCAAACGAACTAGCAAATAACAGCAAGGCTCCTACATGAAGGTAATTTACAACCAAAATTTTAATATTGATCTAGGGGTTCTGAAATATCTGCATCCATTTGACGGTATGAAATTTTATAAAATTCATGATGAGTTAGCTAAGTCGGGGGAGATTGAATTTTTATCCCCTGAAGGACCGATTGAAATAAGTATTATTGACAATTTTTTGACCAGCGTAATGCGGCACCGTGTAAAAAATAAGAATGGCATCATGCAAGCGCTTGAAATACCAAGAGTGCCGTTTTTAAATTATTCATATCTAGATAAAAAAATACTGACGCCCATGCGTTGGGGCGTAGCAGGTACATTACTAGGCGCAAAAAAAGCCTTAGAAGACGGCGGTATTTTCTGGAATATTTCAGGTGGTTATCACCATGCTATGCCACAAAATATGGAAGGGTTCTGCGTTTATAACGACATCGGCATTTGCTATCAGCAGCTGCTTAAAGATGGCCTGCTTAACAGGGATGATAGGATACTTATTATTGATACAGATGCGCATCATGGTAATGGTAATGCCCAGACCTTCATGGATAACCCTAATGTCGTTTTGCTTGATATCTACAATGCCAGTATTTACCCCGCGAATGAGTTCACGCGGGAGCGAGTAGACATACCAATGAAACTTAAGCCGGGCACTGATGGTGAGACCTATCTAGAGTGCCTTAAGATAGCTTTAAGTCAAATTACGGGAGCGTTTAAACTCGCCTTTGTTATAGCTGGTACTGATGTTCTTGCAGTCGATAAGCTAGGTGGACTAAAGCTCAAAGTTGATGATGTGGCTGAGCGAGAAAAGTTAATACTGAATAAACTTGTTGATATGAATGTTCCTGCGGTCATAACCGGTGGTGGAGGTTACTCAAGTGAAAGTGCGACAGCAGTGTCGAAAGCGATATTGGCAGTTACTAGGGATCATCATTAACGACTCTGCCCCACTTGATCTCGAATTGTTCGATGAGCAGGAGGATGAAAACACCTTCGTTGCTGAGAAAGTCCGTGCCTGGCTCGACGCCAATATCGCTCCGGAAGAGATCGGCATTATGGTACGCAGCCACGAACAGTTTGAAGGTGCAGAAGCTGCACTCAAGGAGTCTGGAGCTGGAGCCAAATTCAACGCCATGAGCTGGGCGATGGAATGGGTAACAGGTAAGGTCTCTCTATGCACTATGCATCTTTCGAAAGGCCTGGATTTAAAGGATGTCGTGCTGATGGTCGGTGATGATGATGTATTGTCATTAAAAGATCGTCTCGAGGCTGTCATGGGAGACGAGCAGGCCATAAAAGAAGTCAACGATACCGAACCTTGTTCTGCGTAGCCTGCATCCGGACCTGGGATGAGCTGGTGATTACTTCTGCTGGGATGGCCAGTGACTATCTGGATGATTTGTTAGTTTAAACGACCAATCGAAAAGAACCTGACTATCTAACAAAAACGGACTATTGACACAAAAATGGCAAAGAGTACTATGCGCCAAACTGGATTGAACTTACCATAATGGTAAATACTCTAAAGAACATTAGTGCATACGAGGGTGAACCTCCGATGAATCTGGAGCCCAGATCTATCGGTGATGGCCCTCTGTATGAGAAAAATAAGGTACTGGATGCCTTAACTCGAAAGATCGTTCCGAAGCCTTTCACGAAAAAGTGTGTCCAGGATCTTGAACGTTTAAGTCTTGATCTGGAGAACGATGTTCCCGAGTTGATCCGTGACGCGCTCACAGCGGGAGACTTCATTGGGTCTGAGTGGTGCCAAGGGAAAGCCCCCAAGCTAGTCGTTGCATGCGATGCCTATAGCTTATCTCGGAAAGAGTGGGTCCCGTACGCACACAAAGAAATGTGCTTTGAATACTACGTGAAATTTGCTCTGAAGCGACCTAAGAATGAAAACTCTGAACTAGAGCTCATACTGATCGTTTCTTGTCATCTTTCCGAAGAAAGGAGATGAATATGTCAGACTTAAGTCTTTGCCCTATTTGTGATGAGGGTCATCTTCACGCTCGTTCTGATGAGATCGAGGTTGAACATGCCGGCCATACTGGTCATATCAAAAGCCTGTATTCTGAATGTGATGAGTGCGGTAGTGAAACTGCAACCGCAGCGCAAGTGCGTCAGAACAAGCGTGCAATGATAGCGTTTAAAAAGCAGGTTGAAGGCCTTATGACGGGCACAGAGGTGAAAGCGATGCGCCACTCTCTTGGCCTGAGCCAAGAACAGGCTGCACGTATGTTTGGCGGCGGTCCTGTTGCATTTTCAAAATATGAAAATGATGATGTTATTCAATCAGAGCCAATGAATAACCTCCTCAAGGTCAGTAAAAGATTCCCGATGGTTGCAGCTTATTTAGCTAAGGAAGCTAATATGATATTAAAAAATCATAGCCATCTTATGGCTGGATTTAAGTTGCCTTCGTACGTCCGGCCTGAACTCGGTCAAAATACACAGTTTATTCGCGAGCATATTTCTTCAATGCAAATCCTGAATTCGGATCGCTTTGAAATTGTCACTGAGGAATTTCAAAATGCCAGCTAATACGCTTACGGCATCACCACTACAATTGAAACAAATGTTTTTTGCTCGCATTCACTTTGAAGCAGAAAGTAGTGAAAAATTTCCTGATGGAATTTGGGCGCCCGAGTTCGACTTTTCAGGCGTTCGATTTGGTCATCACATCGAAGTCACTCTTGCCCAGCAACTTGAGAATAATCGTTTTCAATATGTTATTGCAGTTGTTTTTCAAGTTTTTAACGAGGACGATGAAGCAAAACCTTGTCCATATATTCTGGATATTGAAGCCAGAGCATTATTTGAAATGCACGCAATGGACGATGAAGAAAAAAGAGATAATCTAGTTCGCGTAAATGGAGCTTCAATGGTGATTGGTGCGATTCGAGAGCAAGTCACGCTATTAACATCTAGATCAATATATGGACCACTAACATTGCCAACGTTAAAAGTTGGAATTTAGTATATTGTTATATTCGACTAATAAAAAAGAGCTTCAAATTTAATTTAGACAGACATAAAAAAGGCCCGTCTCTGGCACAGATTCAAGGGGTCAGAGTCGTAGATTCAAGTGATTCAAGGGGTCAGAGTCGTTGATTTTTTAGTTTGCTCTCGAATTCTTTTTGTACACGCTGCACATGTCCCCATGCCAGATTTTAGGCGTTTCATATACCTACGTGAGTATATGTCGCCGCCAACTTTTGAGTAATCAAATTTTATGAGCAGTTCTCGGTCTGGATCGTCAAAGCCTTCTTCATCCGGGCTAATACCACATTCCATGCAGCACACGAAGTTTCTGGCTTGTACTAACGCGAATATTACAAAAGGCATAACAAGGAAGATTGCTAGTGGCGGAACTTCACTGCCGGTTAGGAATAGATAAATGCAGGCTAGAATTGCGAGTGTTGAAGCGAGTAGAGCGAATTTCAAAAAGTGCATAATGGGTTGGTTCCTTTAATCCTTACTGGAAAAATCTAGTTTTAAGATTTTTCTAAATTAGCCTACCTAATTTTATAACGCATTCTCGAAAAATAATAAAACCCCCAAGCATAGGATGCCAAAATTAAAAGACAGCCAAAAACAAAAAAGATGTTAGCGATAGTATGAGTATGTTGTAGCATGTCAGTCATACGCAATAAATTTCCCCAATCGTGAGCGCTCTCTCCCATGCCGCCTATTAAAGGTAAATTACGTTGAATCGCATCATCAATATAAGGTGAAATATCGATTAGGCTTTGTCCTGTCCACCAAAGCATTATCGCAGCTCCGAAAATTTCTTTTTGATAGAAGACAAAGCCTAACATCAAGCCGAAGGGCAACAATACTTGAAATAAGCTGCCACCTAAGATTGTCATAAAACGTCCAAAAGGAATGAAAAAAATATGGCCGGCTTCGTGAAAAGGTAAATTAACGTTATGCATGAATGAGCCCATTAATGCATCACTGTCGATACCCTGTAACATAAACTTTAACCCCCACAATGCAAATAGGGCAAAACCAATCATTCTTGACCAATAGCTAAGGCTGTCTGTCTGTTCAGGTAAATGTAAAAACGAACGCTTTATAAACTCGCCTAAAGCTTTCGTCCTAATCGCTTTATTATCATTAAGGGCAGCCTTTTTAGTTACAGCATAAGATTTAACATTACTTGCTTGCTGGCGCTGTAAATAAGCGAAGTATTTTTCATAAATCACACCGCAACTTGGGCATTCGCCCTCTTTGGAATGGATGTCTTTTGAGTCGACTTTATACTTGCATTTAGGGCATTGCATAATTTTAGTCATCATTCATTTTGATCGAATTCAAAGGAATAAGATTCAAGGGATTCAAGGGATTCAAGGGATTCAAGGGATTCAAGGGATTCAAGGG